>Ga0134123_10000259_pt1 | contig 36439 bp, 30 predicted proteins | sample KB303_FD_96460 | JGI IMG/M metagenome (GOLD analysis project Ga0134123, IMG submission 96460) | Terrestrial soil microbial communities without Nitrogen fertilizer from Kellogg Biological Station, Michigan, USA - KB3-0-3 | ecosystem: Environmental > Terrestrial > Soil > Unclassified ...
CTGCCGTCCGCCTCGTCTGGACGCGCACGGGCGCGCTTCCGTCCACGCTCGTCATGCAGGTCGCGCCGCTCGAGGGCGTCGGCGTGCCGGTCTCACAGGGGATGTCATGTCGTCAGTCCTGATGGTCATCAACACGACGGGGCTGGCGTACGACGATCGCCTGCGGAAGGAAGTGGGATCGTTGCAGGCGCTCGGGATCGACGTGGCCATCGTCGGTGTCGAGTACGCCAATCGATCCGCGCGCGTGTCGGTCTACAAAGATGTGCCCGCCAGGACGCTGCGGCTGCGCTCGCGGGGATGGTTTCCGCAGGGACGCGGTCTGGCCGTGAAGACGGCCGAGATGTACCTGCGAATCCTGGCGCACATCATCAGGTCCAGGCCGGACACGGTGTGGTGCCACGAGCTCTGCATGTCGGGGCTGATTCCCGTGCTGTCCGCACTGCGCGCGTGCGGATGGATCCGCCGCGTCATCTGGGACCATCACGAGCTGCCATCAGACAGTTCGCTGGGCAGTCCGCTCTATCGCCGGCTGTTCGCCGCGCTCGTCGGTCAATGCGACGCGCTGATCATGGCCAACCACGAACGGCGTCAGCTCGTGCTCGACTGGATTGGCGAGCGCGCCTGTCCGCCCATCGAGGTCCTCGAAAACTATCCGGATGCGACGTTCGGCGACTGTGCGGCCGAGCCGCTGCCGGACTCGGTCATGGACTGGCTCGACGGGTCGCCGTATCTGCTGGCGCAGGGCGGCGCCAATCCGGATCGGTATCTCGACCGGCTCGTGGCGGCGGTGCTTCGTGAGCCGGCGTTCAAGCTGGTGGTCGTCGGTCCGTATCTGCCGGAGGTTCCCGCCGATCTGGAACGCAAGCACGGCCCGAGCGTCCGACAGCGTGTGCTGCTGACCGGCGCCGTGCCGCAGCTCGCGCTGGCGCCGTTCATCGATCACGCACATGCCAGCGTCGTGCTGTACCGGTCCGACTCGGCGAACACGAAACTGTGCGCGCCGAACCGCCTTTATCAGGCACTGGTTCGTGGCGTGCCGGCCGTCGTCGGCGCCAACCCGCCGATGGCGGATCTGGTACGGCGGCTCGAGTGCGGCGTCGTGCTGAAGACCGACGGGGAGGACGCGAACGACATCCGTGACGGCCTCCGCCGGCTCGTTGCCGCACACCACACGCTGAAGGCCAATTGCCGCCACTCCCGCCGATTCATGTGGGAGTCGCAGGACGCCGTCGTCGCGCGCGTTGCCGATGCGACGCGGCTCATCAGTCATGAAAACACTCTGTCTCCTGCCCGTTGCGACTGACGCGCGCATCTCGCGCCGTCTGACGGCGCTCGAGCGCCGTGGCGTGCCGCTGCAGGTGCTTGCGTTCGAACGGGCCGGCTATCCCGGGAAGCCGATGGATCTCGGCTTTCAATCGCTTGGACACATCGATCATGGGAAGTACTTCGGCCGCCTCGGGGCGCTCGTGGCTGCGGTGCCGCTCGTTCGCGCGGCCATGGCGGATGCCGACGTCGTGTATTCGTTCGGCCTCGATCTCCACGCGCTGGCGTGGGGCGTCGCGCGCACGCTGAGACGCCGCCCCGCGCTCGTGTATGAAGTCGCGGACATTCATCCGACGCTGGTCGGCGCCGGACCGCTGGCGCGATGCCTGCGGGCGATCGAACGGCGACTGCTGCGTGACACGCCCCTGAACGTAGTCACATCGCAGGCCTTCCTCACAGGTTTCTACGCCGGCGTCCAGAAGATCGCACACGTGCCGCACCTGCTCATCGAAAACAAGCCGAATCTGGGCCCCGTGGCCGCAGCGCCCACGCGCGACGTCGACGCGGGTCCGATCACCATCGGGTACTTCGGGATGCTGCGGTGCGAACGCTCGTGGCAGGCGCTCGAGGAGATCACGGTCCGCGGCAATGGGCGCATCCGGGTCTATTTCCGCGGCGTGCCGCTTGGGCTGTCGGATTTCTCACGGCGCGTGGCCGGGAATCCGTGGATGGAGTACGGCGGGCCGTACAACGCTCCAGACGATCTCCCGGGCATGTACAGCCGAATCGACCTGTCCTGGAACGCGCACCGGGTCGACGACAACAACTCGCTTCTGTGGAATCGCACGAACCGGTTCTACGAAGCGTGCGCGTTCCGGACGCCGCTCGTGGCGCAGGTCGGCAGCCAGGATGGCGACGTCGTCGCCGATCGCGGCATCGGCGTGTGTGTGGACCTCGCCGACATCGACGCCGTCGCCCGGCGCATCCTGGCCATCGACGGCGATCAGTTCGCGCGCTGGCAGCGTCGCGTCGCCGGCCTTCCCGCGAGCGTCTACACCGAAACGACCGAACACGAAGAACTCGCACACCACATCTTCCGGCTCGCGAACGCGGTCTGATCGCGTTCGTCTCCGACAAGAGGATCCCCATTGCAATACGTACTCGCTCCGTACGCGCTCTCCGCGGATTTCAAACAGCGGCTCGAACAGGCTGTCGGCGCCACGCCCACGTACCTGGACTATGGCGAACTGCGCCGGCTGTCGCCCGCGGCGCTCGTCGGCCGCCTGGCGCGACTGGACGCGTCGCGCCTGCTGCTGCCAACCGAGGACGAGACCAGCCGCGGGCTGTTGCCGCTGCTGAAGAGCATGGCGGCGATCGCGCATGCGCGGACGATCGCCACGGTGGACGGCAACCTCGCGGTCGAGCCGGTGAGCCGGTGGACCGCAGGGCGGGCGATCGTCGACGTGCTGGCGGCGTCCGCTGCCGCGACGCGCGATCTGGCGTTCTGCCGCCGCGAGCTCGAGGACCTCATGGTCCGCGAGCGCATTCCGGCGCGCCGCTCCGCCGGGATCAGTGCCGCCGATGAGAGCGTGCTGTACCTGGACGCGAGCCTGTGGTTCGGGATGAAGTCGGGCGGATCCGTCGTGCATGTGGCCGGCGTGGCCAACGCCCTGCGCGCGCGCGGACACCGGGTGACCCTCTCGTCGGCGGTCGGCCGCACGCTCGTCCGGGACGACATCGCGTCGACCCGGCTGGCGTTGCCCCGCGTCTTTGCCGTGCCGTTCGAGAAGAGCTACTACAGCTTCCACCGTTCGGTCATTCGTCAGCTCGAGTCTCACTACGGCCGCACGAAGCCCGGCTTCATCTATCAGCGCATGTCAGGGGCCAATTACAGCGGCGTCACCTTGTCGCGGCGCTGGGGCGTGCCGCTTGTCCTGGAATACAACGGGTCGGCCGTCTGGATTGGAAAGAACTGGGGCAACGGTTTTCGCTATCCGGAGGTCGCCGTGCACGCCGAAGACGTGTGTCTGCGGCACGCGCACCTCGTGGTGACGGTCTCCGAGGTCCTCGCCGACGAGCTCGTCGAGCGTGGCGTCCCGAGAGATCGAATCGTCTGCTATCCGAACTGCGTCGACGCGCAGGCCTTCGATCCGGAGAAGTTCGCCGCCGGCGATGCGCGTGCGCTGCGCGCGGCGCTCGGCATCGCCGCGGACGCGCCCGTGGCGACCTTCATCGGGACGTTCGGTCCGTGGCATGGCGTCGAGGTGTTCGCACAGGCGATCCGGACGCTGGTCGATCGCGATCGGGAATGGCTCGAGGCATCCGGCGCGCGATTCGTCCTTGTCGGAGACGGGCCGAACATGACGCAGGTGCGCAGCGAACTGGGCGCGGCCCCGTATGTCCGGTTCGTGACGATGACCGGACTCGTGCCGCCGGCCGATGCCGCCCGCTACCTGGCGATGTCGGATGTCGTCGTCTCACCGCACGTGCAGAACCGGGACGGCAGCCGGTTCTTCGGCTCGCCGACGAAGCTGTTCGAGTACATGGCGATGGAGAAGGCCATCGTCGCCTCCGATCTCGAGCAGATCGGCGTGATTCTGAAGGACCGGGTGGACGCGCGCCGGCTTCCGTCGGCGGCGCCGTCCGCCGGCGAACGAAGCCTGGCGGTGCTCTGCGAGCCGGGGAACGCCGGACAGCTCGCCGACGCACTGCGTTTCCTCGTCGACCGGCCGGAATGGCGCGCGGTCCTCGGCGCGAATGCACGGACAGAAGTCGTGGCCAGATACACGTGGGACCACCACGTCGCGGCCATTCTCGACGGGCTCAACGCCGTCTCCTCAGGCCCCCAGTCATGAAGAGTAATCGCATGCTCGCGGCCGTACGCCGCCTGATCGCTCCCGGTTCGAACGCCGTCGTCGGCATCATGCTGGCCCTGCTGTGGGCCCTGCACGCCGCGGCGGGGTACGTGCCCGGGACGGGCTATTTCCGCCTGCCGCTGCTGCTCGCCGGCTCCGTCGCCCTGATCGTGTGGCGGTTCTCCACGCGCGGTGGCGCCCGCGGCAACGTCAACAACTCGGGTATCACCGCGGGGCTGTGCTGCTGGTTCGTCGCGGGCACGCTCAGCACGATCTTCAACTGGTCGACCGACGAGGTGCTGTTCACGTACCTGGTGGTTTTTCTCGCCGGCCTGGCGGTATTCATCGCGCTGTCCGGGATCACGCTGACCTCGACGGCGCTCGATATCGCGATCGTGGGACTCGCCGCCGGGGCGCTCTTCCCGCTGATCGGCGGCCTCGTCGCGTTTTACGGAGAGTGGGGGACGCCCGACGCGACGACCACGATTACCGCCTGGCGGGATCTTCTTCGCATGAAGAGCTACACCGAGGCGACATTCGGCAACCGGGGGAACACGGCGGGGTTCCTGCTGCTCGTGACCCCGCTGCTGGTCGCGACGGTGCTGGATGGCCGACGGCGGCTCGCACTGCGCGCGTTCTGCGGAGCGACGCTCGTCCCGATCGTCCTCAACCTGATGATTCTGCAGGTCAGGTCGGCGTTTCTGACGCTGCCCGTGGCGTTCGTGGCGATCTGGGTGTTCAAGCTTGGGGTGAAGCGCCTGCCGATTCTCATCGGCTGCGTCGTGACGGGCTGGCTGCTGCTGTTCACGCTCGCGCCCGACGCCGGCGTCATGATGACGGACCGCCTGGTGCCGGCGGTCACGATCGACACGGGCAGTGACGAATCGGTCCAGGGCCGCGCCGATGCGATTCAGGAAGGCGTACGGATTTTCGAGCGGAACTGGTTGCTCGGGATCGGTCCCGGCGCCGCCTTGACCGTGCATTCGATGGCGTCGGCACACCAGTTTCACGTGCAGGAGGCCATGGAAACCGGCGCCCTCGGCCTGCTCGGTGCGCTGGTGTTCTCCGTCGGCGTCATTGTCTCGTTATTGCGCACGATCGGCCGGGGCCGCGGTGACGAGCAGAACGACGTCCGGTTCATGCTGCTCGTCGGGCCTGCCGCGTTTCTCCTGAACGCCGTCATCGCGAACGCGGCCTGGAACAACGGCAGCGTGAACACGTGGACGGTGTTGATGGCCTCTATGCTCGCGCTCGCGCCGCGGTTCGAGAACGCCGCCCGGTACGTGCCGGCCAGGGCCGCCGCGCGCGAGAGGCGCCCGCTGGGCGTCGTCGCCGTCGGCGGGAACGTGCCCAGCGAGGTCCCGACATGCTGACGTCGGGACAGCGGCCGTTGCTCGTGCACAGGCCCGACATCGACGGGCTCCGGGCACTGGCGATCCTGCCGGTCGTGCTCTATCACTGCGGCCTGCCCGGCCTTCGGGGCGGATTCGTCGGCGTCGACATCTTCTTCGTCATCTCCGGCTTCCTGATTACATCGATCCTGCTCCGGGACATCGAAGCGGGACGGTTCTCGATCGTCGAGTTCTACGAGCGCCGGGCGCGACGCATCCTGCCGGCGCTGTTCGTCGTGCTCGGTGTGACGGCGGCGCTTGCGCTGTTCGTCTTCCTGCCTGTCGACCTGCGTGAGCTCGGGAAGAGTCTGGCGTCGACGACGCTGTCCGGATCGAACCTGTTCTTCTGGAGACAGGCCGGTTACTTCGATCGTTCCGCGGAACTGAAGCCGCTGCTCCATACGTGGTCCCTCTCGGTCGAAGAGCAGTTCTACATCGCGTTTCCGATCCTCCTGTGGATCAGCGTGCGGCTCCTCGGCAGCCGACTTGTGGCGCGCGTGATCGGGATCTGCCTGTGCGCGTCGCTGGCGCTGTCGGTGATTGCGGCGGCACGATGGCCGGTGGCGGCGTTCTATCTTCCGCTCACGCGTGCGTGGGAGCTGCTGACGGGGGCATTCCTGGCGACGGGAGCCGTCGCGAACATCAGGAGTGCGCGGCTGAGAGATGCGTTCTCCCTGGTGGGTATCGCCGTGATTGCGGGAAGCGTGACGCTGATCGATCGCAGCATGGCGTTCCCGGGCTGGATCGCAGCGATTCCATGCCTGGGTGCGGCCCTTCTCATTCAGGTCAGCCTGTCGGGGGGCGGCATCGGCAATCGCGCGCTCCAATCGCGCGTGCTCGTGGGCATCGGCCTCGTGTCGTATTCCCTCTATCTCTGGCACTGGCCGCTGCTCGTGCTCGCGAAGTATGCGGTCAACCGCGATCTGCGGTGGCTGGAGCTCACGGCGGTGATGCTGGTCGCCTCGGGAGCGGCCGTCCTGTCATGGCGTTATGTCGAACGCCCGTTTCGCGGCGCCCGAAGTCCGTTCGGCCGCGGCCAGGTGTTCCGATTCGCGTTCGCGGGCAGCGGAGCGGTGTTCGCGCTCGGCGCCGCCTTTGTCGTCAGCGGCGGTTTCCCGTCGAGACTCCCGGGGAACGTGCTTCAGTACGCGCGCGTCGCGTCGGAAGACTTCGAGGTCAAGCCTCCGTGTTTCAATCCCACCGCCGATGACGTGCGGAACGATCGGCTCTGCGCGATCGGCGCCGGTGCGGCCGCCGCGCCGTCCTTTGTCGTCTGGGGCGACTCGCACGCGTCGCGTGTGTCGGTGCCGCTCGCGGACATCGCCGCCGCGCGTGACCGGCGCGGCCTGCTCGCGTCGGTCGGCTGGTGTCCGCCGCTCGTCGACGTCCAGTGGCCGCTTGCCGGATGCGAGGCCTTCAATCAGGAAGTCCTGAAGCTCGTCGAGACGAAGAAGCTGGACACGGTGGTTCTCGCGGGGAAGTGGGCGGACTATGCGGAAGGCGTGAGCTTCACCCATGCGCTCGGCGATCGGAACGAGAACATCCTGTCCGACTCCTCGAGCGAGCCGCGTTCCGTGTCGAACAACCCGGCTGTGTTCGCCCGCGCGCTGCGGCGCACCGTGGAGCGCCTCACGCAGGCCGGCGCGCACGTCGTCGTGATCGGGCCGATTCCGGAAATCCAGTCCGCGGTGCCGGAGACGCTCGCGAAGGCCGAATGGTTCGGCGGGCCACAGGACATCGGTCCGTCCGGCCTGCAGTTCCAGTCCCGTCAGAAAAACGTCCTGACGAGCCTTGCCGCACTGCAGGACATCCCCGGGGCGCGGGTCATTTATCCCAACGCGGCGCTGTGTTCGGCGACGTGTGCCGTCGAGCGCCGGGGCGAAGTGCTCTACGTCGACGACAACCACTTGTCCCGCGCAGGGTTGAAACTCCTGCAGCCGCTCCTGGAATCGGTGTTCGTTCCCGTGTTCCGCTCCGCGCGCCTGTCCGCTCCCGCACTGTAACTCGACTCGGATCGCGAAAGGTCCCATTCGTCATGTCCACTTCGACACTCGTCAATTCCTTCGGCGCCGGCGATGCCCTCGATCGGTCGGCCGTCGATCGCGCCAACCTCTGCAAGGTGTGTCACGACGATCGCCTGGAGGTGTTCGAGCACACCGCCCGATGCCGGAACTGCGGCGTGCTGCTGTTCTTTCCGTACCCGACGAGCGACATGCTCGTGCGGGGAGGCGATCGAAAGGCGCTCTGGCTGGACTGGTACTGCGAGTCCGGATTCAGGAACGCCAGGAACTTCGCCAACATGATCGAGTTCGCGCTCGGCGACGTGTCGACCGCGAAGGACCTCGCGATCCTCGATTACGGCGGCGGCGGCGGTCAGTTCGCGCTGACGGCGCTGACGCATTTCCCGCGCGCCATCGTGTCGATGACCGACATCGACAACGCCGCGCTGCTGCCGCAGTACCGCAGCGCCAACCACCCGATTCCGTTCGAGCAGTTCGAAGCCGACGCCACGCGCTTCGACATCATCTTCATGAACGACGTGTTCGAGCACGTCGAGCATCCGGAGCGCGTGCTGTCGATGCTGGCGGGAAAGCTCAAGCCGGGCGGCAGGCTGTTCGTCGACACACCGAAGACGTTCTGGCTGTTTCCGGTGCTGCGCGTGCTGTGTCCTCCGATCTATCGAAAGCTGTGCCGGGGGACCGTCACCAGGGAGCACCTGCAGATCTGGACCCGTCGCGCCTTTCATCGGGTCGCCGGCGCGGCGTCGCTGCGCGTGACGCGCTACGCGGAGCTGTCCGAGTTCACCATGCCGCCGGAGTTCTACCTGCGGAGCATGGGGATCGAGAACCCGCTGCTCGTGGCCGCCGGCCGACTGTTCTACCGAACCGCGGGCTGGCTGGCGAAGAACAAGATCATGGCCGTCCTCGAACGCTCGTAGTCAGGAGACACCCGATGCACATTCTTCACGTCGTAGGGGCGAGACCAAACTTCATGAAGGTCGCGCCAGTGATCGCGGCATTCCGCGAGTACCCGGTACGTCAGACGCTCGTGCACACGGGCCAGCACTACGACGCCGGGATGTCCGATGTGTTTTTCAGGCAGCTCGGCATCCCCGCCCCGGATGTCAATCTCGCCGTCGGCTCCGGATCGCACGCCGTGCAGACGGCGGAGATCATGGCGCGGTTCGAGGCGGTCGTTCTCGATCAGCGTCCCGACGTCGTGCTCGTCTACGGCGACGTCAACTCCACGGTGGCCGCCACGCTGGTGTGCTCGAAGCTCGGCATCACGATCGGGCACGTCGAAGCGGGCCTCCGCTCGTTCGATCGGACCATGCCGGAAGAGATCAACCGGCTCGTGACCGATCAGCTCGCCGACTTCCTGTTCACCCCGTCGGATGACGGCGACCTCAACCTCCTGCGGGAAGGCGTGGACGACAAGAAAATCTTTCGCGTCGGCAACGTCATGATCGACACGCTCGTGAAGCTGAAGCCGCAGGCCGAGGCCGTCACGCGCGACGACGATGTGTTCGAGCGGCCGTATGCGCTGGTGACGCTGCACCGGCCGGCGAACGTCGATCAGCCGGAATCGCTCTCGCGCATGCTGTGCGCGATCCACGACCTCAGCCGCGACGTGCGCGTCGTGTTTCCCGTCCATCCCCGGACACGCGCCCGCATCAACGCGCTCGGGTGGCAGGCCCCCGCCAACGTGCTGCTGGTCGATCCCGTCGGGTACGTCGAGTTCCTCGCCCTGCAGATGCGAGCGGCGGTCGTGATTACCGACTCCGGCGGCATTCAGGAGGAAACGACCTTCCTCGGCGTGCCGTGCATCACGCTTCGCGCCAACACGGAGCGGCCGGTCACGGTCACGATTGGCACCAACGTTCTGGTGGGAGAGGACATGTCGCGCATGCTCGAGGCGGCGCGCGCGATCCTGGCCGGCCGGGGACCCTCCGGCGGCATTCCGCCGCTCTGGGACGGCCTCGCGGCGCATCGGATTGCCGAAGTCCTCGTCGCCGCGCACATCGAGCGCGAGTCGCAAGTCGTGCAGCTGGCCAGCTGATGCTCGCGGACGCCCTCATCGACACGCGTCACCCGGGCCGGCTGGCTCAGCGGCCCGGTGTGTCCGAAATGCTCGCGAATCCGATGCGGACGTTCCATACCGTGCGGCATCTCCAGGCCAGACAGATTGCGTATCAGGCGCTGCGGCGGGTTCAGCCGGTGGACCGCACCGATGTCACGAGCGGCGACGCCGCGGTGCTCCTCGCGCGTAACCCGGTCTCCCAGGCATTCGCGTCGCCGGACGTGTTCGACGGACGACGGTTCTGTTTCCTGAACCGCCCGATCGCCTGGGGCGGCGCGGACCGCTGGCACCCGGCCGGCGCCGACGATCTGTGGATCTTCAACCTTCATTACTTCAAGTACCTGCCGTCGCTCGATCCGGCCGGCGCGCAGGCGCTCCTCGTCGACTGGATCGCGCAGAACGCCGACCGCGGCGCAGCCGCCTGGCATCCGTATCCGATTTCGCTGCGTGTCCGCGAGTGGATCGAGTGGCTTCAGGCACACCCGCAGGCCCCGGCATCGCTCCGGACGATCGTGACGAACAGCCTCGTCGCGCAGGTCTCGTCTCTGGCGCGCCGGCTCGAATTCAACCTGATGGGAAACCATCTGCTCGAGAACGCCATCACATTGTGCTGGGCCGGGGTGAGTTTCTCCGGCCCGCTGGCCGACGCCTGGCTGCGTGCCGGCGAGGCGCTGTTCGAACAGGAAATCGAACGGCAGGTGCCGGGCGACGGTTTCCACGAGGAACGCAGCCCGATGTACCAGGCGCAACTCGCCGAGGCCGTCCTGCGCCTGGCCGAAGTCGCGGCGCAGACACCACGACCGTCTGCCGCGCGACTGGCTGCGTCGGCGCGTCGCTCGGGCATCCGCATGCTTGCGGCGCTCGAGCCGCTCGTCCATCCCGACGGCGGCTACGCCCTGATGAACGACACGGCGCTGGGCATTGCCGCGCCGTTCCAGACGCTGGTCGATCGATTCGATCCGGAACGGCGGGTGGGGCAGGCGGTGCGGACGGCTCGCGCCGGCGGATTCTATGCCTGCCGCCCCGAAGACGGCGCGTATCTGGTGTTCGATGCCGGTCCGATCGGCCCGGACCATCAGCCGGGACACGGCCACGCGGGCGCGCTGTCCTTCGAACTGAGCGCTCGCGGCCGGCGTGTCGTCAGTGACACCGGCGTGCTGACGTACGCGCCGGGGCCGGCGCGCCGCCACGATCGCAGCACCGCGGCGCACAACACGGTCGAAATCGACGGACGCGACCAGTCCGAGGTGTGGGGCGCGTTCCGGTGCGGCCGCCGTTCGTCGATTCTGACGGCAGGCGCCGACGATGCCCGCGAGGGCTCGACCCTCGTCGCGTCCTATCGCGGCCCGGGACGACGGCACACGCAGGCGGTCGAGCACGCGCGGCAGATTTTCGTGAACAAGCGTGTCCTCGCATTTACGGACACGCTCACCGCGTCGGGCGACCACCAGGCGACGCTCCGCGTCCACCTGGCGCCGGAGCTCCAGGTGAAGGTGCACGGCCGGATCTGCCACGTCGCCGACGCGCAGCGCCCGGTCGCCACCCTCATCGCGGACGGATTCGACTGGACCGCCTCATCTTCTCCCTATCACCCGGAATTCGGCCGCGAGATCGCACGTCCGTGTCTTTCAGCACGTCTTCGCTTCCATGACCAGGCCGCCGCCAAGTGGTGGCTGCTTCTCAACTGACTGCAGGCTGTCCATGAAGATCGTCTTCTTCTCGCACTACTTTCCGCCGGAAGTGAATGCGCCGGCCAACCGGACCTACGAGAACTGCCGCGAGTGGGTGAAGCGGGGTCATGAGGTGCACGTCATTACGTGCGTCCCGAGTCATCCGCTGGGCGTGGCGTTCGAGGGCTACAGGAGCGGCTGGTACCGGCGCGAGGTTCGCGACGGCATCGTGGTCCATCGCGTGTGGACGTCCCTCGCCGCGAACCGCGGCGTGGTGAAGCGCACGCTCAACTTTCTGTCGTTCGTCCCGACCGCCGTCTGGCGGGCGCTGCGGCTCGGCCCCTGCGATCTGATCATCGGCACGTCGCCGCAGTTCTTCTGCGCGGTGGCCGCCTGCCTCGCCGCGATGTTGAAGCAGATCCCGTGGATCTTCGAATTGCGCGATCTCTGGCCGGACTCGATCTCCGCGGTCGGGGCCCAGCGTCGATACATGCCGATGCGGATCCTCGAGCGGATCGAGCTGTTCATGTACCGCCACGCGACGGCGGTGGTCGCGCTCAGCCGTGCGTTCATCGAGAACCTCGCGAGCCGCGGGATCGATCGCTCGAAGATGACGTACGTGCCGAACGGCGTCGACATGGCGTTCTGGGCCGCGGGGTCGCGGGCGCGCGGCCGGGCGGCGCTCGACGTCGATGATCGGACGCTCGTTGTCAGTTACGTCGGGACGATCGGGATGGCGCACGACGTCGGCACGATTCTCGACGCGGCAAAGCTGGTCAGGGACGCAGGGACCGGCGCGCGGTTTCTCATCGTCGGCGACGGAGCGGAGCTCGAGCGGCTGCGCGATCGCGCGAAGGCCGAACACCTGGACCACGTGACGTTCACCGGCCTCGTGCCGCGTGAGTCCATCCCGGACTACCTCGCGGCCAGTGACATCTCGCTCGTCACGTTGAAGGCGTCGGATCTCTTCAAGACAGTCCTGCCGTCGAAGATGTTCGAGTCGATGGCCGCGTCGCGGCCCATCGTGCTGGCGGTCGGCGGAGAAGCCCAGGCGACGCTCGAACGATCCGGAGGCGGACTGGCCATTCCCGCAGGAGATCCCCGCGCGCTCGCCTCCGCGATACAGGCGCTCGGCGCGGATGTCGATCGGCGCCTGGCCATGGGCGAGGCCGGCCGACAGTTCGTGGAACAGGAATTCGGCCGCGCGGCGTGGGCCGCGCGGTTTCTCGACATGCTCCATCGCGCGCGTCGCGCGAAGGTCACCGGCGCCGCACCCGAGGCCGGCGCCTCACTTACGTACTGATGCTTATGTCGATTGCAATGATGTTGGCTCCGGCCGCGGCCGCAGCACTCCTCAGCTATCTCCTGACGCCCTGGGCCGGACGACTGGCGGTGAGGCTTGGCGCCCTCGACCAGCCCGGTCCGCGCAAGATCCACCAGCGTCCCATCCCGAGGCTCGGCGGCATCGCGGTGATCGCCAGCCTCGCCGTGGTGGCCGTCACGACGCAGTGGCTGTTGCCGTGGCACCTGTCCCGGATGTCGCCGCGACTGCTGCTCGGCGTCGCGCTCGGCGTCCTGCCGATCATCGCCATCTCGGTTCGTGACGACATCGCGCCGCTGCGGCCCGGTCCGAAAGTGATCGCGCACCTCGCCGGCGCCATCATCGCGGTGTCGTTCGGCATCTCGCTGAACGGCGAGATTCACCTGTTCGGCCAGACCGTGACGATCGGCTGGCTCGCGATCCCGCTCTCGGTCGTCTGGCTGATCGGCACCACGAATGCCTTCAATATCGTCGACGGCCTTGACGGCCTGTCCGCCGGCCTCGGTTTCATCGCCGCGTGCGGACTCTCGGGCGTCTTCCTTCTCGTGAAGGAGAACTCGATGGCCGCGGCCGCGCTCACGGTGGCGGGGGCGATCGCCGGGTTTCTTCCGTACAACCTGTTTCCCGCGCGCATGTTCTTCGGAGACACCGGCGCCACGGTCATCGGATTCTGCCTCGGCGCGTTTGCCCTCCGGGGCGGAGCGACGCTGTCGGCCGGATTCGCCGCGATTCTGCCGGTGTTCGTGCTGGGCATGCCGGTCGCCGAGACGCTCATCTCGATGGCGCGGCGCGCCGTCCGGCGACTGGAGCAGACGCAGGCCGGCGGAATCTTCGAGCCGGATCGCAATCACATCCACCACCGGCTCCTGGCGCTCGGTATCGATCACCCGCGCGCCGTGCTCATTCTGTATGGAGCCGGCGCGGCGCTCGGCGGCGTCGCGCTGCTCTCGACGCTCCTGTCGGGCGCCGAGTCGGCGCTCCTCGTGGTCGCGTTGCTGCTCGCCGGGGCGCTGGGCGTCCGGCGGCTCGGCTACGACGAGTTCGCGATCATCCGCAGCGGGGTGGTCCTGCGCGCATTCGACGCGCCGGTGATCAGCAAGTCGATGTTCGCCGTGTTCGTCGACCTGGTCATCGTCACGTTCGCGGCGACGGCGGCTGTGGTGCTGAAGACCGACTGGCACCTGATGGCGCACCGCGCGGACCTCTTCGGCATGGTGACCGCGCTCGCGCCGGTGACGATCCTCGTCTTCTGGGGCATGGGAATGTATCGCGGCACGTGGCGCCTCGCCGGCGCCCACGACTTCGTGCGCGCGTCGTGCGCCGTGCTGATTGCCGCCCTTCTCGGCATGACCGTGCGGATGCTGCTGACGCTCGCGCCGCCGTCCGTGGCGTTGTTTTCGATCTACGGCCTGGCCGCCGTCATCCTCGTCACCGGGTCGAGGGCGTCGTACCAGATTCTCGCGTCCTCGCGGTGGCACGTCACCAGGACCGGCACGCCGACGCTGATCTACGGCGCCGGACGCAAGGGCGCGAGCGCGCTTCGCGAGCTCGTCGCCGACCTTCGAGGCGCGCTGCGGCCGGTCGGCTTCATCGACGACGACGAGTCGAAGGCGGGTCGGATCGTCAACGGCGTCCCGGTCGTCGGATCCATGCAGGGCCTCGAACACGCGATGCGCCGCCTCGCCGTGGGCGCCGTCGTCATCGCGTCGGACCGGATTCCGCCCGCGCGCCTGGCGCGCATCGAAGAGCTGTGTGAGCGAGCCGACGTGTCGCTGCTGAAGATCCGGATCACCCTCGATTCGCTCGAAGCGGCCGACCGTCCGGTCCCGGCTTCACCGGTCCTCGTGCCGGCGGGCGTGATCACGGTCGGTCACGGCGCCGCCCGGCCCGTCGAACCGGCCAAGAGCCCGCTGCCGCATCCGATTCACTTCGAAGATCGCCGCGTGGTGGAGAGTGTGTTTCCGGTCGTCGCCACCGAGAAATGCCCGAGCTGTGCGTCGCTTCGCCTGCACCGATCGCACGTGCGGAAGATGAGCGAACGGCTTCGCAAGCGCTTCACCGAGAAGCGGCTGTTCCGATGTGAGGAGTGCGGCTGGCGGGGTTGGAACTCCATCATCGACCCCGCGATGTACGGTCCGTTCCCGACTGCGAGCGTGTCCCGGACGGTGCGCGCGAGTTGACGATGCCCTTGGTCGAGGCGCGGCGTCCCCGCGGCCGTACGGCGGAGGAGTCGGCGCTTGATCGCGCCGAGCGCTTCCACGTACACGCGGTGACGGCGATCCTCGCCTGGGGAGTCCTGGCATTCGGCGCGGTCTACCCGTGGGGCTATCAGCCGCTGGCTGTCGCATGCGCGATCGTCGGCGGGATCGCGCTGGTGTCGCGGCGCCTGCGCACGTCGGGGTCTATCGCCGTGGCACTCGCCGCGGTGGCGATCGCCGTGATCCTGCAGGTCGTGAGCCTTCCGGCCGGTGCGCTGCAGCGGCTCAGTCCCAGTGCCATGACGCTGTTGTCCCGATATGACCTGGCCTTCGCGCTTCAGCCGGGCGCGTCACACTCGCTGTCCATCGACCCGTCGCAGACGCTGCTGGGGCTCCTCCTGGTGGTCTGTTTCGGCGTCTTCTTTCTCGGGTTGGCTGCCGTGCTGGAGCGCCGGCTGATTGGCAGGCTTCTGCAGAGCGTGATCGGCATCAGTTTCGTCGTCGCGCTCGTCGCGCTCGTCCTCTCCGGCAATCACTCCGGACGCGTCTATGGGGTCTGGCAGCCGCAATCGCCGGGCGCGCCCTTCGGACCGTTCGTGAACCGCAATCACTACGCCGGCTGGATGCTCATGAGCACGCTCGCCGGATTCGGCTATTTCTGCTCGCTCTTGAACGACGCCGGGCGGACGCGCACGCAGTCGTGGAGGGAGCGGGCGATCTGGTTGTCGACCCCCGGCGCGGCTCGCGTCGTGTGGGTGGCGATCGCGCTGACGGTGATGGCGCTGTCGATCCTCATATCGATGTCGCGGTCGGGCATCGCGTGTCTCGGGATCGGCTTTGCCGTGATCGGTGTCGTGCACAGCCGGAAAGGCCTGCGCGGGTGGGTGCGCGCCGGGATCGTTGCCGCACTGCTCGTGTTCAGCGCCGCGTCCGTCGCGTGGGCCGGTGCGGACAGACTGGCCGCGCGATTCAGCACGTGGCAGGACGACAGCCTGGGCGGCAGGCTGGCGATCTGGCGCGACGCACGGCAGGTGATCAGGGAGTTTCCCGCGGCCGGCACGGGATTCAATACCTTCGGCACCGCGATGCGCTTCTATCAGACGACGCACCTGCAGGAGCATTATGCGGAGGCGCACAACGACTATCTGCAGATCGCGGCCGAGGGCGGCCTGCTGATCGGCATTCCGGCGCTGGCGCTCGTGGTCGTGTTCGTGCGCACGGCACGACGCCGGCTTCGCGAGACGTTGCAGGGCTCGAGAACGTATTGGATTCGTGTGGGCGCGCTGACGGGGATGCTGGCGGTGATGCTGCAGGACGCCGCGGACTTCAGTCTTCAGATACCCGGCAACGCTGCGCTGTTCTGTCTGCTGGCGGCCGTGGCGGTGCATCGCTCCAGCCCGTCTCGGGTGCGGCCGCTCTAGCGCGGCCGGAGATCTACCGGGTGGGGATTTGGAGGTTGCGAACCGTCAACCACCCTTCGAGCGCCGTCGCGGCGAGACCGAGCACCACCGCCGTCTTGGGCTTCGTCTTGTGCAGCCGCTCGAGCGCGAGCGCGAATCCCGCGGCCATCGCGGACTTCGTCACGGTGAACGCGACGGGCGAGTCCTGCCACGGAGCACCAAACCCGACCTCCCGGGCAGTGCCCTGACCGATGTGGTACATCGACGAGGAGAGATCGGCGCTGGCGGTGATGAGGAACGACACGCTGACGGCGCGAAACAGTCGATCGTGACGCGCGTTCTCGCCCGGCGCCACGCCGGGCCGCATCTCGAGCGCCTGGGGGAGCGCGTCGAGATCGAGGTGCCGGAAGTGCGTCGCTCCCGTGGCGTCGTCGGTCGAGGCGCTCTGTCCGCGTGCAGGTACGGACACCGCAAGCAGTACGAGCGCGATGACGAAGCACGCGGCGGGATTCACGTGTGACGACATGGACGAACAATAATGTGTTTATCAGCGCGCGTCCCGGCTTTGTGCTCCGGGGCGTGCCGAATTCGCGCTAAACGCGAGAACAAAGGTCTTCGGCAGGGCGACTAATGTCTGCCGCGGCGGGACGTGTCGGCGACGGCGATCGGATTTATGTCCGTCTCACAATCGCAGCGTTTAGTCTCCCCAGCGCAGCGTCCGGTCGTGCGGCTGCCGCAGCGTGTGCCGAAAAGCACCGCGGGAATGCGTGTTATGTGTGGCGACGTGCTTGCACGTACCATGACTGGACATGACTGGAACAGACCCCGCGATGTTCGGCAACGACGCGCTCGAGAAGCGCGCCTATGCCATCGACGCCGCGGGGAACCTTCGTGCCGAGGCGATTCAGATCCTGCGAAGCCGGCGCTGGCTGCAGGAACTGAGGCTCAGGTTCGAACTGTCACTGGAGATTCTCGACACCGATCTCGGCCACCTGTTCCAGGGTGCCGCGGGCCCCGGCGATCTGCGCGCCGCGATGCAGGGCATCGCGGCGCCCACGCTTCGTGAACATGTCGCCGGCGTCATTCGATCCGCCAAAGCGAAGACCATCACGGCCGGCGACTTCCGCGTCCGGCTTTCTCCGTTATTTGTCCGCGCCGGCGAGACGCCCGTGCCCATCGGCGTGGTCGTCATCGGCGACACGCTCGCCGGTCACCATCGTGCCTCCGCGGAGTCGATCGACGCCGCCGATCGGCGCCTCGATATCGCCAGCCAATGGCTCGTCGCGGCCATCGAGGCCGAGCTCGATGCCACGCTCAAGGACGTCAGCGACGGGCGGGACGTCCAGCGGCTCGCCGGCGGGCTCGATGTCGTCGAAGCCCTCACGCACCTCGAGACCGACCGCGAAATCATCGCCCTGGTCATGGAGGCGGTCGCGTTGTGGTACGACGCGGACGTCTACGCGTACCGGCAGGATCTCTCGGGCGCGTTCGTGTATTACGCCTGCCTGCCGGGAGGAGACAGCGAGCGCGTCCCGAAGCAGCTGCCGGGCCATCACATCTGGGCGCGCGGCGAGGTCTTCAGTCCGGAATCCCGCGTCGAACTCGACGAGCTGGGCTGGCCGGTGTCGATGGGACACACGCTGTTTGTCCCCATCGTCGTCGACCGGTCGACCGAGTGTCTGCTCGCCGTGTCGGACGTCCGTGACGATGTCGGCATCAGGCAGACGCTGGGACTGCTGTCGCACATCGCCGCGCTGCTGCTGAGCGACCAGCAGCGCCGGGCCGTCGAGCGGCTCCAGCGCCGGTTGTCGTCGCTCCTCCTCTTCAGCGACGCGCCGTTTCACGCCACGGCCCGTCTCGCCTTTGAAGCCGTCGCCGCCGAAGCCGACGCCTCGTCGGTCCAGTTCACCGTGTTTCAGCAGCATGGCGGCAACGAGAAACCGGTGCTGTCGTTGCAGTGGGGCGGCGCCGACACCGACCTGGCGCCGTTTGTCGAGGCCGACACCACCAGCCTTGCGCCGGCGTCGATTGCGGTCGGCATCAGCGCCGGATCGGACACCACCGTCGTCCTCAGCTTGAAGCGCGCGAGCGGCGCGTTTGCCCCGGTGGTGCAGAAGCTGGCGCGATCGGCGGCCTCCATGCTGGGCATCTGGTTGTCGGGCTCGCTGCTTGGCTCGATTGAGCTGCGCGTGCCCGAGGCCGGCGAATACGGCGCCGAACTGGTCCAGCGTCTGCGAAAACAGGTGGACCGCTTCGGCCACGTCCGCATCAGTGGAGCGCTGGCGGTGATTCTGCCGCAGACGCAGACCGCGGCCGGACACACGCTCGACGAAGCCGTGGATCTCCTCGAGCATCACGTGCGGCCGTCGGATGTGATCGGCGCGGTCGGATCGGCGGGCGCCGGCGTGCTGCTTCCCGATGCCACGCGCGACGTGGCGACGGCCGTGGTCGGGCGGCTGCTGCACGCGGCGCGGGAGAAGGGCCTGGTTGCCGTCCGCGTCGGCGTGGCGATGTTCGCGGCGGCATCGGAATCCCCGGAAGCCGTACTCGAGCGCGCGTTGATGAACGCGCGCCGCGGGTCGGTGTAGCGGATGAGACTCCGAGCCCAGCTGGGTGATCGCCGGGGCACCAACCGATTCAAGGTCAGCGGCCAGCTGTGGGCGTCCCTCGACGTCTCCCGGGACGCGATCTGCCACGATATCTCCACGGCCGGAGCGCTGCTCGAACTTCGACTGAGCCGCGGGTTGACCTCGATCCGGACGGCATCGATCACACTGCCCGGTGGCCCTGAACTGCCGGTCCACGTGCAGCACATCTCACGCGTCACGCAGGCGCCGGGCGACGACCGGTATCTGGTCGGCGTCGAATTCGTCGCGCTGTCCGCCGCGGCCCGCCACGCGCTCGAGCAGCTGGTCCGCTCCGTCGAGTAGTCGGCTCCGTCCGCGCGACTGAATCCCTCCGATTCGCTGACTTTAGTCTCTGCACATTCAGGTGGCGTGCTGTCTCCGCGTGATACAGAAATCCGCGTCCACGGCGACCACCGCGTTAATCGGTTGTATTTGTAACCACTTGGCGGCGGACAAATTGCTGCCAGACGATGGCGATTCCTTTGCAGTGGAGCACGCGCCGATGAGTGAACTTCCTGAGAATGCGGCCGTGGACACGGCCGTCACGATGAATTGCGCCGGGACGGATCGCGCATGAGCGAGCGCCTCGTCGAACGTCGCCGCACGGCGCGAGTCGGGCTGGCGCCGGACCATCGGCTGCAGATGAACGCGTCGCTGCCGGTGCAGCTGCTCGAGATCAACCTGTCGGGCGTGCTGCTCGCGTCGAAAACCGAACTGGCGGTTGGAGACCGGGGCGCCCTCCGCATCGAACTCGGAACCCGCTCGCTGGATGTCACCATCGAGATACGTGCTGTCTCGCCGGAGCCACGCGCGAGCGGCAAACCACAGTACCAAATGGGCGCGGCATTTATTGGCACGACCGCCGAGCAGCGGATGCTGCTCGGCGAACTGCTCGGGCTGGAGTGAATTGATGGCAAGAAACATGGTGGCGAGTACTGCCTGGAAACGATCGGCGCGGACGCAGCTGCACGGCGTCAGCCGTCAGATGATCGAGCTGCGCGCGGAAGTCGAGCAGATCGCGAAATCCGACGCGAAGATCCTGATTACCGGAGAAAGCGGCGTCGGCAAGGAAGTCGTCGCGCAGTGCATTCACGCAAACAGCGCCCGGGCGAACATGCCGTTCGTGGCGGTCAACTGCGCCGGCCTGCCTGAGACGCTTCTCGAATCGGAGCTCTTCGGACATGTGCGCGGCAGCTTCACCGGCGCGTATCGCGACAAGCCCGGCAAACTCGAGCTCGGCCACGACGGCACGGTGTTTCTCGACGAAATCGGCGAGATGACGCTGCGCATGCAGGGCCTCCTGCTGCGCTTCCTCGAGACCGGCGAGCTGCAGAAGGTCGGCGCGGACAGCGGCGGACGGGTGGTCGACGTCCGGGTGATCGCGGCGACGAACCGCAATCTCCGCGAGATGATCGCGCAGGGCACGTTCCGCGAGGACCTCTTCTACCGGCTGAACGTCATTCATCTCGAAGTGCCGCCGATGCGCGAGCGCCGCGAGGACATCCCGCTCCTGGTCGAGCACTTCATGCAGACGTTCACGCGCGATTCCGGATGCGTGGTGAAGACGCTCGGCCCCGACGCCATGAACGTGCTGACGCGGTACTCCTGGCCGGGCAATGTCCGGCAGCTGTTGAACGTGATCGAGCGCGTGGCCATCACCTGTCGGGAGCCGGTCGCCACGGTCGAGGATCTGCCCGCGGAAGTCCGCGTGCAGGAGACCGTCGGCGTGCGGCCGAAGACCGAGCGCCGCCGAACGGTGGCCGACGACCTGTACAAGCGATTGATCGACGAGCGGGAGTCGTTCTGGTCCTGTGTGTACACGCTCTACATGGATCGGGAGATCACCCGCGGCACGTTACGCGAAGTCATCCGCAAAGGTCTCGAGGAATCACGCGGCAACTATCGCATCGTCGCGCGGCTCTTCAATCTCGAGTCGCGGGACTACAAGCGGTTTCTGAACTTCCTGCGTAAACACGACTGTCAGCTGCCGTTCAAGGAATTCAGGCAATAGGATCCGCACCATGCTGAAAACGGCCTCCTTCGTTCTTCTCTTCACCATCGGCGCCTTCGCAGCGTCCGCTCAGACGACTGTCGTGGCGCGGCCGGAGCATCCGGCCGACGCGACCTCAACCGCCGCCGTCGCGACGCCTGGCGACTACGTCATTGGCCCGGAGGATCTGCTCAGCATCGTCTTCTGGAAGGACAAGGACATGTCGGCGGAGGTGGCGGTCAGGCCTGACGGCAAGATCTCCCTCCCACTGCTGAACGACATCCAGGCGGCCGGGCTGACGCCGTCCCAGTTGCGCGATCGGCTGACGGAGGATTCCAAGCGCTATCTCGAAGACCCGAACGTCACCATCGTCGTGCGGCAGATCAACAGCCGGCGCGTCTTCGTGACCGGCGAAGTGGCCAAGCCGGGTCCGTATCCGCTCATCGGACCGACGACGGTGCTGCAGATTCTCGCGACGGCGGGCGGGCTGAAGGAATACGCCGACGAGAAGAACATCCTGGTGCTCCGCAGCGAAGGCGGACGGCCCGTGACGTACCGGTTCAACTACAGAGATGTCTCCAAACATCGGAATGTGGCACAAAATGTCGAACTCAAACCCGGCGACACGATCCTTGTTCCGTAGCGCCGTCCTCGCCGTATTGTGCTTCGGCGCTGCCGCCGGCGTCGCGGCGGCGCAGTCGGAAGAGCGGCCGTCCACGCAGCTGTTCGGCCGCATGCCGAGCCACGGCGATCAGCAGCTCGACATCACGGTGTCCGGGCGCGGCGCGTACGACGACAACGTCATTGCCGCCCTCGACAACGGGATCGTCGATCCGCGGACGCAGACCAGCGGGGCCTACGACGGCTTCACCACGCAGACCAAGTACACGAAGCGCACGCGACATCTCGTCTTCGCCGCGTCGGAGCTGTCCGTGGGCCGGTACTACCCGTCGCTCAGCGACATCACGAGCATCCAGCACGTCGGCAGTGTCGGCCTGTCAGGCACATACGGGAAAACGCTGTTTTCGCTGAACCAGACGGCCGGCTACGCGCCCTATTTTTCGTTTGCGCCGACGGCGAGCCTGTTCGGGCCGCAGCCCGGCGAGATTCCTTCTTCAGTGGCCGGGTCCGTGGTGTCTCGGATGAATGCGCGGACGCTCGGGTCGTCGGCGGATCTGAGCCGGCAGTTCGGACGACGGACGACGCTGAAGATCACGTCGTCGCTGCAGGATACGGTGTTCCAGCAGGACGGCACGGGCCTGCGGACGGAGGCGCTGGGCGCGCACATCGTCCGCAATCTCAGCAGCGACTTCGGCATCGTGTTGGGCTACGGCATCCAGCGGGGACTGTACCGTCTCGCGCCGTCGGCGACTCGCGTCAATACGTTTCATGACCTCGATCTCGGCATCGACTTCAATCGTCCGCTGTCGCGCACGCGACGCGTCAGGCTGAGCGTCACGACCGGGTCGACGCTGATCCGCGCCTCGACGGGCGCTACCGAGTATTTCGTGGTCGGCGATGCGAAGCTCACGCGGGAAATCGGCCGGACGTGGAATGCGTCCGCAGCCTACCACCGGGGGGTCGACATGCTCGACGGCCTCTCCGAGCCGATGCTGCAGGACTCGGCGATTGCCACCATCGGAGGCGCGTTGAGCCCCCGCCTGGAGCTGGCGATCACCGGGGGGTTCTCGAAGGGCCAGCTGGGGATTTCAGACGGCCCGGTCAACCATAACCGGAGCTACAACGGGTCGGCGCGCCTGCGCATCGGGCTCTCGAGGACGGTCGCGTTCTCGACGGAGTACTCGTTCTACGACTACCGGTTCGACCGCACGACGTATCTGCCGCTCGGCCTGACACCGGAATTCCGCCGACAGGGGTTGTCGTTCGGAGTCGACCTGTGGCTACCACTGATTCATTAACGAATGACTGACATGCGGGGAAAAACGCTGTGATCGTCGGCAAACAGTTCGGCCCGGAGCAGATACTCGCCATCGTCCGCCGGCGCTGGTGGGCGGTGTTACTGCCGTGCGTCGTCGTCGCGGGAGCGGCGGCGCTCGTGTCGGCGAAGCTGCCGAACCGGTTCAGGTCGGAAACGCTGATCCTGGTCGTGCCGCAGCGCGTGCCCGAGACCTACGTGAAGTCCACGGTCACGTCGCGGATCGAGGATCGTCTGCAGTCGATCAGCCAGCAGATTCTCAGCCGCACGCGCCTGGAACGCATCATCCAGGACTTCGATCTGTATCGACGGCAGCGGCGTTCCTCGATCATGGAAGACATCGTCGAGGGGATGCGGCGCGACATCGACGTCCAGGTCGTCAAGGGCGATGCGTTCCGTGTCAGCTTCACCGGCGAGGAGCCGAAGACGGTCATGAAGGTGACCGAGCGGCTGGCATCGCTGTTCATCGAGGAGAACCTGCGGGACCGCGCGGTGCTGGCGGAAGACTCGTACGAGTTCATCGAGACGCAGCTCGAAGACGCGCGCCGCCGGCTGGTGCAGCACGAGAAGACGCTCGAGGAGTATCGCCGCAAGTTCTCCGGGGAGCTGCCGAGCCAGCTCGATGCGAATCTGCAGCTGATCCAGAACACCCAGATGCAGATCCAGACGCTCAACGACTCGATGGCGCGCGATCGCGATCGCCGGCTCGTGCTCGAGCGGCTGATGGCCGACGCGGCGTCGACGCCCGAGACGCCCGCCGTCGCCGCCGCGGCCGAACCGGGCCCCGGATCACGGGCGCAGCAGCTCGAGGCCGAGAAAGAGAACCTCCGTCAGCTGCAGATGCGGCTCAAGCCGGAGCACCCCGACGTCATCCGTGCGAAGCGGTCGGTTGCCCGGCTCGAAGAGAGCCTCGCCTCCAACCCCGAGCCGTCGGCGCCCCGAGGCCCGCGCGTGTCGGCGGCGGACGCGGCGCGGCAGAACCGCTTGAAGGAAGTCAGCGGCGAACTCGAGCAGCTCGATCGTCAGCTCGCCAAGAAAGAGAGCGACGAGAAGCAGCTCCGCGCCGTGATCGATCGCTACCAGACGCGCGTGGAAGCGACGCCGACGCGGGAATCCGAGATGCTCGAGCTCACGCGCGACTACGACACGCTCCAGAAGACGTACGCCAGCCTGCTGACCAAGAAGGAAGATTCGAAGCTGGCGGCGAACCTCGAGCGCCGTCAGATCGGCGAGCAGTTCAAGATTCTCGATCCGGCGCGTGTCGCCGAAAAGCCGTTCAGTCCGAATCGCCTGCGGATCAACGGCATCGCCGCGCTCGCGGGCCTGCTGCTCGGCCTGGCCCTGGCCGCCCTGCTGGAGATGAACGACACGACCGTCAAGACCGACGACGAGATCGTGCAGTCGTTCGCGTTGCCGGTGCTGGCGATGGTGCCGGTGCTCGGAACGCCGGAACGCGAGGGCACGCGCTGGCGCCGGCTGGTGGTGTTTGCCTCGTCATTCGCCCTGGTGGTGATCAGCGTGGGCCTCGTCGTCTGGAAGCTGCGGCAGTAGGAGCATTCACCAATGTATGAACGCTTCTACGGTCTTCGTGAACGACCGTTCGACCTGACGCCGAACCCGAAGTACCTGTGCCTGAGCGCCCGCCACAGCGAGGCGCTGAGCAACCTGCGGTACGGCATCACGGCGCGGCGGGGAGTCACCGCCCTTATCGGGGAAGCCGGCACCGGCAAGACCACGCTGGTGCGCGCCGCGCTCGCCTCGAAAGAGCTCGCGATGAGCGAGTGCGTCTACCTGAACAACCCCGCGCTGACCCGCGCGGAATTCATCGAGTTCCTCGCGCGGTCGTTCGGTCTGAGCGAACGCGCGGAGGCCTCGAAAACCGTGCTGCTGCTCGAGCTCGAACGCCTGCTGCGGGATCGATCGTCGCGCGGCATCGTGTCCGCGCTGCTCGTCGATGAAGCCCAGGCGCTGCCGACCGAACTGCTCGAGGAAGTGCGGCTGCTCGCGAACATCGAAACGGACAGCGAAAAGCTCCTGCCGGTCGTGCTCGCCGGCCAGCCGCAGCTCGCCGTCAAGCTCAACGATCCCGAGCTGAAGCAGTTGAAGCAGCGGATTGCGCTCCGCTGCGAGCTGCAGCCGCTCGACCTCGCCGAGACGACGGCGTACATCAGCGGCCGCATCCGCATCGCCGGGGGAGACGCGAAGAAGGTCTTCACGCGCGAGGCCATCGAGCTGATCCATCAGTGCTCCCGCGGGATTCCGCGCACGATCAGCGTCATCTGCGACAACTCGCTCGTGAGCGGGTTCGCCGGCGACGAACGCCCGATCGGCTGGGAGACCGTCTTCGACGTCTGCAGCGACTTCGATCTCGAGCCGCAGAAGAAGAAGACGCAGCCGGGACAGGCCGCCTGGACCCCGGCCGCGCGCGAACCGGCGCCTGCGCGGGAATCCGTCCCGGTGAGCAGGCTCGAATCGCACAGCGGGTCCGCCGTTCTGGCCGGCGGCGGGCTTTTCAGTTCGTTTACCCGGCGCCGCGGATTTTCGTTCTTCTGAGGATCAATGAGTCGAATCGAACAAGCACTTCGGAGAGCACAGCTGGCAGAGGCCGAGGCGGAACCCGTTCCGGTTCCTGCGCGGTTCTGTGACATCGACACGGCGATGGACGTCGAACCGGCTCCGTTTCTCGATATGGAAGCGGAGCTGGCGGCCGTCCAGCAGGAGGCCGCGCCTGCGGAACCGGTGGTCGTGCCCGCGAAGCCGATCGCCGCGCCCGAACGGGTTGCCGCGCCCGTCGAACGCGTCGCCGCGCCCGCCGAACGAGCCACCGCGCCTGCCGAACCGGTCACCGCGCCTCCGGAACCGGTCGCCGCGCCCGCGAAACCGGTTGCCGTGGCCGCGAAACCGATCGCCGCGCCCGCGAAAGCGGTTGCCGCTGCCGCGAAACCGGTCGCCGCGCCCGCGAAACCGGTCGCCGCGTCCCGTCCGCTGCTTCCTTCGCCCGAGCCGGCCCGTGCGCCGCTCAGCGACAAACTGATCGTCAGCGCCGGCGCCGATCACGTTGCCGTGGAGCAGTACCGGAAACTGGCCGCGGTTCTGCACCATCTGCAGACTGAGAGCGGCACGAAGATCATCATGATCGGCAGCGCCCAGGCCGGCGAAGGGAAGACCCTGACGGCGGCGAATGTGGCGCTGACGCTGAGCCAGTCGTTCCGGCGCAGCACGCTCCTGATCGACGCCGACCTGCGGCGCCCGACGCTGCACACACTGCTGAACGTCCCGAACGTCACCGGCCTCAACGACGTCCTGGAAGCCCGTGAAGATCGCAAGCTGACGATCGTGGAAGTCGCGCCGGGCCTGTCGGTCCTGCCGGCAGGGCGCCCGAATCCGGATCCCATGAGCGGCCTGACCTCGCCTCGCATGCGCGCGATCGTCCAGGAAGCGTCCTCGAAATTCGACTGGGTGATCCTCGACACGCCGCCGATCGAGTTGCTGCCCGACGCGAGCCTGCTGGCGGAGATGGTGGACGGCGTCATCCTCGTGGTCGGGGCCGGGCGCACGCCATTTCGTTCGATCGAACGCGCTGTGCAGATCATCGACCGCAAGCGGATTTTCGGCGTGGTGCTGAATCGTGCGGTCTATCCGAAGGGCCGGAGCTACGGCTACGGGTACGGTCACTACAACGGCGGGGCGGTCGCGCACTGACGATGCTGAAAATGTTCTCGGCGATGCTGACGCGCCGGTCGTTCACGCTCATTGCTTTCGAGTCGGTGCTGATCGTCGGCGCCGTGGCCCTGGCTGCGTGGATGCGGGTTGGCGGCGATCAGGCGTATCTCCTCCTGCAGATCGAGCGCGGATGGGAGAAGGCCGTGGTCGTCGCGATCGTCTGCCAGTGTTGTCTGTATTTCGCCGATCTCTACGATCTGCACGGCATCAGGGACCATCGGGACCTGTTCGTCCGCATCAGCCAGGGCGTCGGCGCGACCTCGCTCGTGCTGGCCGCCCTGTACTTCTGGTTTCCATTCCTGATCGTCGAGCGCGGCGTGTTCCTGGTCGCCTCGGTGATGGCGATCGTGCTCATCGTCGCCTGGCGTCTGGTGTTCGAGTTTCTCGAACGCCAGCTCTCGCCGCGCGAGCGGCTGCTGCTCGTCGGCACGACCCCGGCGACGCTGCTCCTCGCCCGCGAGCTGTTCGAGCGGCGCATGGAGCTCGGCGTCGACATCGTCGGATTCGTCGATCCGGATCCCGCGAAGGTCGGGCAGCCGCTGATCAACCCGGGCATCATCGGCACGATCGAAGACATCCCGTCGATCGTGCGCGCCCAGAACGTCGACCGCGTCGTCGTCAGCATGGCGGACGCGCGTGGACGTCTGCCGATGGACAAGCTGCTCGAAATGAAGCTCGACGGCGTGTCCTTCGATCACCTCGCGTCGCTGTACGAGGAGTACACGGGGAAGATCGCCGTCGAAAACCTCAGGCCGAGCTGGTTCGTGTTTTCGGCGGGCTTCAGGAAGTCACGGTTCCAGCGTGCGGCGAAGCGCCTGAGCGACCTGGCGGCAAGCACCATCGGGCTCGTGATTGGCGCGCCGATCATGGCGCTTGTGGCTCTCGCCGTCAAAGTCACATCCGAAGGCGACGTGTTCTACCACCAGCAGCGCGTCGGACGGGACGGACACGTCTTCACGGTGCACAAGTTCCGTTCGATGCGTCAGAACGCCGAAGCCGCAACCGGGGCCGTCTGGGCCTCGAAGGCCGGTGACGCGCGCATCACGCCCATCGGCAAGTTTCTCCGGAAGACGCGTCTCGACGAGATGCCGCAGTTGTGGAACGTCTTCGCGGGCGACATGAGCCTGGTCGGACCGCGTCCCGAGCGACCCGAGTTCGTGTCGCAGCTGACCGAGCAGATCCCGTTCTACGGCCAGCGCCACATCGTGCGGCCGGGCCTCACCGGCTGGGCACAGGTGCGCTACAGCTACGGCGCGAGCGTCGAAGACGCGATGCAGAAGCTGCAGTACGACTTGTTCTACATCAAGAACATGTCCGTGGCGTTCGACCTGTTCATCGCGTTGTCGACGATCAAGACCGTGATCATGCGGAAAGGCGCCGCATGACGCCGGCCCGCGGTCCCGTGTCGGACGTCGTGAACGCGATGACGATTGACGTGGAAGACTATTTCCACGTCAGTGTGTTCGACGGCGTCGTGCCGCGCGCGGACTGGGATCGTCTCGAAACGCGCGTCTGCGCGAACACCGAGCGTCTGCTGGCCCTGTTCGCCGAGCATCAGGTGCAGGCGACGTTCTTCGTGCTCGGATGGGTCGCCGAGCGCCTGCCGCGTCTGGTCGGCCGAATCGCGGCGGGCGGACACGAAATCGCGTCGCACGGCTTCGCACACCGCCTCGTCTACGATCAGACGCCGGCGGCCTTTCGCGACGATGTCCGCCGGGCGAAGGCCCTCCTCGAGGACCAGTCGGGCGCGCCGGTGCGCGGCTATCGCGCACCGAGTTATTCGGTCACCCCGCGATCGCTGTGGGCGCTCGACATTCTCATCGAAGAAGGCTACAGCTACGACTCGAGCATCTTCCCGATTCGACACGATCGCTACGGCATTCCGGTCGCTCCGCGTCACCCGTTCGTGCTCGAACGCAACGGCCGGACGCTGATCGAGATGCCTGGCTCGACGACGCGGGTGGGTCCCGTGAACCTGCCGATCGGCGGCGGCGGCTATTTCCGGATCCTGCCGTACGCGTGGACGAAGTGGGGCATCGAGCGCGTGAACCGGCTCGAAGGCCGCGCGGCGATCTTCTACCTGCATCCCTGGGAGATCGATCCCGAGCAGCCGACGCTTCGCACCAGCGCGCTCGGGCGGTTCCGCCACTATCGCAACCTGCACGACACCGAGGCTCGTTTGAAACGGCTGCTCACCGATTTCCGGTTCGGTCCGATGCTGAGCGTGATCAACGGCATGACGGCCGTGCCCGCCAGCGGGCGCGGCGCGGAGCCTGCGCTGCCGTACGTCTGGTAAACCCCCGAAGGACAACAGTTGACGCCGAATGCTTCGCTCCTGATCGCTGCTGACGATCTTCCCGTGACGATCGCCGTTGCCGCCGACGCGGATGCCGGCGACTGGGACCGCTACGTCGCGTCCCGTCGCGACGCCTCGCAGTACCACCTGTGGCAATGGCGCGGCGTGTTCGAACGCGCGTTTCGGCATGAGACGCAGTACCTGATGGCCAGGTGCGACGGCCGCGTCGTGGGCATACTCCCGACCGTGCTGTTTCGCTCGCTGCTGTTCGGGCGCTTCATGGTCTCGTTGCCGTTCGTCAACTACGGAGGCGTCGTGGCCGACGATTGCGCCATCGCCGGCGCCCTGCTCGCCGAGGCGGCGGCCATCGCCCGCCGGGAGCGGCTCGACCATGTGGAGCTGCGGCATACCGCGCAGCAGTTCGCGCAGCTGCCCTCCAAGCAGCACAAGGTGTCGATGCTGCTGACGCTCGAATCCAGCACGGAACGGGCGTGGGAAACGCTCGATCGAAAAGTGCGGAATCAAATCCGGAAGGCGGAGAAGAGCGGCCTGTCGGCGGCGGAGGGCGGCATCGAATGCCTGGACGAGTTCTACGCCATCTTCTGCCGGAACATGCGGGACCTTGGCACTCCGGTCTACAGCCGCGCGTTCTTCCACGAAGTGCTGACGGCATTCCCCGATCGCGCGCGGATCATCGTGGTGCGTCACGGCCAGACGCCTGTCGCCGCAGGGATCGTGCTCGACGGCGGCCGCGGCGCGGTCGAAGTGCCGTGGGCCTCGTCGCTCAGCGAGTTCCGCGCGATGTGCCCGAATCACTCGCTGTACTGGTTTGTGGTGCAGTGGGCGATCCAGCACGGCTGCCGCGTGCTCGATTTCGGGCGATCCACGCCGGACGAAGGCACGTTTCATTTCAAGCAGCAGTGGGGGGCGGAGCCGATGGCGTTGTATTGGGAGTATTCCCTCCAGAACGGCGCGGGGATGCCGGATCAGAGTCCGAAGAACCCCAAGTTCAAGGCCGCCATCGATCTCTGGAAACGCTGCCCGGTGTGGTTCACGAATGCGATCGGACCGCACATCGTGCGATCGATCCCGTAATTGCGGAACGGCCGGCTTTCAGTGCCGGTGATGAGGCGCCCGCGAGGCTAACGCCGAGGCGCGGGCGACGTCGTAGGTCAACGCCACGGCAAACGCCTGCGCGATGGTCAGCGGGCCCGGCGACTGCACGTTGAGAAGGATGCGCCAGGCGCGCAGCATGGCCAGGGCGAGCAGGCAGAGCCCGGCGGTGGCGGCGGCCGAAAGCGCGCGATACCCGGCAAGCGGCGACGTGAGAAGCGCCCCCACAACGGTCGCGACGGCCATCAACTCGACAATCGGAATCACCACGCTCGGCAGCTCACGCAGCCGCAGCTTTCCTCGAAGGCTGACGCGCACGTTGTCGCGTCCTCGCCATCGTTCGGCGCGGAAGAGGGCAGACAGGGTCGCCGGATCCCCCAGGTGCACGCTGGTCAGGCGCTCGTCACCGACAATCCGCCACCCCGCGCCCGTCAGACGCCGGCAGAAGTCGACGTCCTCACAGGCCTCCAGCGAGACATCGAATCCCCGCACGGCGTCGTACGCCGCCTTCCGGACCACAAGATTGCCCGATCCCAGCCATCCCACGTCGCCTGCGCCGACCGTTCGGCCGCGCAGCGCTCCATACATCCGCTGAACCCACGACCCCTGCGCCGGCGCTGAGTACAACGCCCCGGCGGCTCCTACACGCTCATCCGCCAGCACCGCGATTGCGGCCGAGGCCCACGTGTCGACGATGACGTGGTCGGCATCGACGAACGCCAGGAGGTCGCCCGTGGCGCGCGCCGCGGCGCGGTTTCGCAGTTCGGAGACGCGCAGGCCGGGCAGCGAGAGCACGCGGGCTCCCATCGCGGCGGCGACCTCGCGCGAGTCGTCGGTCGACCCGTTGTCGCCGACGATGATTTCCACGCCGATGTCGTCGCGCTGGTTTCGCACGATCGCGTCAAGGCAGCGCTGGAGCCGGCGCGCGTCGTTCCTGACCGGAACGATGAACGACACGAGCGTGACAGATCGCGTGATCGGAGACGACGTCATTTGGCCGTAAGCTGCGCCTGAAGATGCGAGACCGTGTCCGCGGCGCTGCCCCAGCTGAAACGATCCCGCGCGCGCACGCGTCCGGCCGCGCCGAGCCGCTGCCGTTCCGCCTCCGAGAACGCCAGGCGCCGGATGGCCTCGGCAACCTCGGCGACGCAGGCGCCATCGACCAGCAGGCCGGTGCTGTCCCGTTCGACCGCCTCGGGGACCCCGCCGCTGTTGCCGGCGATCACGGGCTTGCCGCTGGCCGCCGCCTCGAGAAAGACGATGCCGAAACCTTCGACGTCGCCGTTGTCGATGCGATTGGGCAGAAGAAAGATGTCGCACGCCGCGTAGTGCGCCGGCAGCTCGTCGTCGCTGATGGCTCCGGCAAAGAAGACCCGGTCGCCCAGACCTTCGTCCTTGACCAGCTGCTCGAGGCGCGGGCGCTCGTCGCCGTCACCGGCGATGACGTACCGCAGCCTGGGCAGCTCGTGACGCAATGACGCCATCGCGAGGATCGCGACGTCGTGGCCCTTTCGGCGCTGAAGCCGTCCGACCGACAGGAGCATGATGTCGTCGCGGCCGGCATAGCGTGCGCGGATCGCGGAGCCGTCGACGCCGGGATGGAAACGATCGGGATCAACCGCAGGATAGACGAGGCGGATCTTCTCGCGAGGCGTTCCCAGATTCGCGAGCATGTCGGCGGTATTCCGGCTGTTGGCGAGCGCGGCGTCCGCGTGGCGATACACCAGCTTGGTGAGCCACGTGTACTCGCGCGAGCCGTCGGCCAGCGCGAGATCTTCTCCGTGCGCCCAGCAGACGTATCGCGGCCCGCCGAGGAGGCGGCAGAGCATGGCGCCGACGCCCTCCGGCAGGGCGCGCGCGCAGTGAATCACGCTCCGCCTCGAGGCGAGCCGCCGGATTTGCAGCGCGACGCGCAAGTGGTGGAGCAGCGCAAGCGGATGGCACAGGCCCCATCGCTTCGTCGCAATGGCGCCGGGAAAGATATCGAAGCTCCCCGAGGGCTGGCTGTTCGAGGGTGGCTCGCGCCGCTCCGTGAGCACCCGGACGTGGGCGTCGCGCAGGCGCGAGTAGATGCCGTGAAACAGCACGGCGCTCCCGCCGATGGCCGGAGGAAACAGTTCGGTCAGCAGCAGCAGGCGGCTGCCGCGTTTGCTCGGCGTGTGCGGCACGTCAGTCCCGGGGCTGAGCAAGGAGGCGGCCAAACGGCGGCTGCGGTTTTTGTGCACTCATGGGACGAAGATAGGCCGTAGTCGGGCTGGACTCGGACAAAAGTCCGCTCTGCCGGCGCGCCCGCACGACGAGCAGGAGGACGAACGCGGCGACCAGGGCGTAGGCGGCCGTCGAGGCCAGAGCGGCGCCCTGGATGCCGCGTGTCGGTATCCACAGCCAGTTCAGGTAGACGTTCATCGCCAGCGCCACAATCCACGCCCAGATGATGGCGATGGGCATGCCGAGGCCATTGAGGTACTGCACCAGCAGGATTTCGATGGAAAGGAACCAGATGCCCGGCAGCAGGTAGCGCAGCGCCTCGGCTGCGGGACGGAACGCCGAGCCAAATACGAGCTCGATCGCAAATGGTGCGAGCGCATACGCGGCGAGGCATGCGGCGCCGAGCGCTGTCGCCGTGATCAGGGTGATGCGGCGAACCAGAGGCCACGCCTCCGCGCCGAGCGCGGCTGCCTTGGGAAACACGATCATCCCGACCGTCGTGCTGACGGTCAGCAACAGGTCGCCGACCTGAACGGCCACGCCGTAGTGGCCTGCGGCGGTCGCCCCGCGCCAGTTCTGCACCAGCAGGGCATCGAGCCGGAGCACCAGGTATCCGAGAAACGTGATGACGTAGGCTTTCAGGCCGTAGCCGAACGTGCGACGGAACACACCGCCGTCCCATCCGAGGCGAAGCCGCATCGCTCCTGAGGTCGAGAGCCTGCGCCAGAGCCAGACCATCGCCACGCCAGTCGTCGTCAGGCTGATGTAGAGCGCGGTCGTGTGATTGCCGTGGCCCAGCCACACGAGGCCGATCACGAGCAGCAGCGCCCCGAGGTTGCGGGCGACCTCGATTCGATTGAATCCTCTGACGTCGTGTGTCGCGAGCTGGAAATTCTGGCCGAACAGCATCAGCAGATTCACGGGAATGCAGGCCAGCGCCACGACGACCGCGACGGTCCCGGCGCTTTCCCTCAACGCGTGCACCTGGCCGGCGATGAACCATCCTGCGATCGCCAGCACGCCGCTGACGACAAGACTGATGGTGATCGTGTTTGTCGCCAGCGCCTGCCCTGATTCCCGGCGGCCGCTCAGGTAGTACGTGTTGCTCGACGCGAGCCCCAAGGTTCCGAGCTGCACGGCCAGCATGGCGACGTTCATCACGCCGATGTACAGACCGCGCCCCTCGGGGCCAAGCGCCCGCGTGAGCAGGATGCTGCTCGACGTGCCGAGCGCGACCACCACGAAGCGGGCGCCAAGGCTCTGCCAGATATCGCGGCCAGTCATGGATTGGAACGAACGGGCCGCACTCTATCAAGGCACCTGATTTTCGCAAGGCCTATCTGGATCCATGACAACCTATTCATTTGCAACGACTTATCGGCTTGTTTGAGGGCCGCTCTGGTGAGGTTCTGCCGTCGGGAAAATGGCCGTGTCCGCCGACGTTGATCGCCGGCGGACAGGAGTGGCGGGAAGCACGCGGCGCTGGCTTCGAACCGCGTCGCCGTGCTCCGACTGAGTTGCTGCCCTGCGATAGTGCAAATCAAAGGCCGCGGTTGCTGGTACGGTCCATGCCCCTGCTGACCGTGAAGACGCGCAAATCCACGTGTTTCGGGGGACGGCGCGCACGAAGTCCTATGCTGCAGAGCCTTCCGGTCGCCGATACGCTGCCTTGTCCGTACTGCCGCGAGCCCCTCCGGGCGCTGGCGACGGGACGCGCGGGCCTGTTGACGGGGTTCGAGTGCGACACGTGCGGATCGTTTCCCGACGCGCGCCTCCCGCAGTCGCGTTACAGTGCTGCTGTGGAAGCCGCCAGCAGCCGCCCGGGCGACAACCGCCGGGAATCGCCGACGCCGGATCGCCGGATGATGCCGCGCGGCGGTCGCCGCGGGCTGGACGGAAACGGCCAGTACCCGCCCGTGCTGATCGGCGACAGCGACGACGGCGCACGCCGAGTGTTCGTGCTGGGGCTGAAGCGGTTCGGATTCGAGGTGCTGGAGGCGGCGGCGGGAGAACACGCGCTCACGCTCGCGCAGCAGGCCTCGCCCCGCGTCGTCATCACCGAAGCCACGCTGCCGCGCGACGATCGGTTTCAGGAGTACGTGCAGGCGCAGGGCATCCCGTGCATCGTGACGGTCACCAACGCCGAGGGCGTCGTGCCGCCGCATGCGGCGGCGGTGCTCGAGAAGCCGTTCTCGCTCAAGGACCTGCTGAACGAGGTGTTCCGGGTGTTACGCGGCGGGCACACGCCGGCCGCCAACTGACGAACATTGCTGGTTGTCGAGAGAAGAAGTGGTGGACGACAGGAGGATCGAACTCCTGACCTCCGCGTTGCGAACGCGGCGCTCTCCCAGCTGAGCTAGTCGCCCCCGTAGGTGAACCTTCAGTTTACCACGCGCAATTTGCCCGGGGCAACGCGTCGCGCGGTCGCTCTTTGTTATAGTCGTTCCCACCGTGGCACCGATCAAACGCATCGGCATTCTCACGGGCGGCGGCGACGCTCCCGGGCTGAACGCTGTCATCCGCGCAGTCGTCAAGTGCGCCTGGAACAGCGGCATCGGCTGCCTGGGCCTCGAAGACAGCTACGACGGCCTGCTCGAATTCGATCGCTCGCGCATCCTCGCGCCGCGCGACGTGACGGGGATCCTCCGCCTGGGCGGCACCATCCTCGGCACCATCAACACCGGCAACCCGTTCGACTTCATGATCCAGACCTCGGACGGCCCGCGGCGCTACGGCGAGCGCGTCATCGACATGTTCCACAAGATGGGCCTCGACGCGCTCGTGGCGATTGGCGGCGACGGCACGCTCGCCATCGGCCACGAGTTCTACAAGCGCGGCATCCCGCTCGTCGGCGTCCCCAAGACGATCGACAACGACATCATCGGCACGACGAACACGTTCGGCTTCGACACGGCGGTCGCGTTCGCCACCGACGCGATCGACCGGCTCCACACGACCGCGGAAGCGCATCATCGGGTCATGATCGTGGAGGTGATGGGCCGCAACGCGGGATGGATTGCGCTCTACGCGGGCGTCGCCGGCGGCGCCGACGCCATTCTCATCCCCGAGATCCCCTTCGACATCGAGATCGTCGCCGAGCGTCTCCGCGCGCGGGACAAGTGGGGCGCGAAGTTCAGCATCGTCGTCGTCGCGGAAGGCGCGTTCCCGAAGGGCGGCAGCGTCACGCTGCAGGAAGCGGCCAACGCCAAGCACGTCGAGCGGCTCGGCGGCATCGGCGCGCAGCTCTGCCCGGCGATTGCCGAGCAGACGCAGAAGGAGACGCGCAGCGTCGTCCTCGGCCACCTGCAGCGCGGCGGCGCGCCGACGAGCTTCGATCGCGTCCTCGCGACGCGCTTCGGCGGCAAGGCCGTCGAGCTGATCCAGCAGCGCTGCTTCGGCACGATGGTCGCGTGGGATCCGCCGGACATCATCTCGCGGCCGCTCGACGAAGTCGTCGGCAGGACGAAGACGGTGCCGATGGACTTCGATCTGCTGCTGACGGCGCGCGCCCTCGGAATCACGTTCGGTGACTGAGACTCGCGGCTCGGGCTTCGGCGCTCGGGCCTCGGAGCTCGCCGCCATCGGCCGGCGGTTCTACGCGCGCGGCTGGGTGCTCGGCACGAGCGGCAACTTCAGCGCCGTCCTTTCCCGCACGCCGCTGCGTCTGGCGATCACCTCGAGCTCGCTGCCCAAAGGCACGCTTCGCGCGTCCGACATCCTCGAGTGCGACGAACGCGGCCGTGTCGTGTCGAAGACGAAGGCGAAGCCCTCGGCGGAGACGCTGCTGCACGTCGAGATCGCAAAGCGGCGCGGCGCCGGCGCCGTCTTGCATACGCATTCGGTTTGGAGCACGATGCTTTCGGATGCGTGGGCCAGCGGGCCCGACGCGACGCTGGCGATTGAAGGCTACGAGATGCTGAAGGGGCTCGCGGGCATCACGTCGCACGAGCATCGCGAGATCATCCCGATCGTCGACAACGATCAGGACATGCCGCGGCTCGCGCGCCGCGTCGGCGACACGCTCGAGCGCCATCCTGCCGCGCATGCGTTTCTGCTGCGCCGACACGGCCTCTACACGTGGGGCGCGACGCTGGCCGACGCCGAGCGGCACGTCGAGATTCTCGAGTTTCTGTTCGAGACGATTGGCCGGACAGGAGGGAAGCCGTCATGGCAGTAGTCAGGATTCCTGAAGAGCAGCGATCAATCAGCGACGACGGTGCCGTCGGCGCGTACCTCGCGACCCGGGGAATCGACTTCGAGCGATGGGCGCCGGGCGACCGCGGTCTCACGGCCGGCGCGACGGCCGATGCGATCCTCCAGGGGTACGCGGACAAGATCGATGCGCTCAAGGCGCAGGGCGGCTACGTC
>Ga0134123_10000261_pt1 | contig 36170 bp, 28 predicted proteins | sample KB303_FD_96460 | JGI IMG/M metagenome (GOLD analysis project Ga0134123, IMG submission 96460) | Terrestrial soil microbial communities without Nitrogen fertilizer from Kellogg Biological Station, Michigan, USA - KB3-0-3 | ecosystem: Environmental > Terrestrial > Soil > Unclassified ...
GACGCGGCCGAGAATGCCGGGAAAAACGTTCGACTCACGGTTGACCAGGTAGGCCTCCGTGAACTGACCTTGCGCTATCAGCCGAATGTATTCGGGGACGTCGGTATGGGCCGGGCAGGCCCACTGGCAGTCGACTACGCGATGATAGTAATCAGGATTTCCAGTATCGGTCGGTTCCACCGTTACTCAGTCCCCGCCGGTTGTGGCGCTGCTGAAAGACGGCAAGCCTATACCCAACGAGGGGGAGGGGGAAGCAGCAGCAGATGTCAGGCTGAGCCCTGACTCAATTCACTCTCACTCTGAACCTGACCTCGAAAAACGGATTGCCCGCGCCGCTCGCCGCCGCCATCGTTCCCTTCGGTCTCACTCTTATATGCGTGACTGCCGGATCGCAGCCGTTGGCGTCTGCGACCGGCGTGTAGACCCAGCTGGCGCCGCCATTATTGGAAAACTCCAGGTCGTCGCCGGCATTGGCCAGGCCGGAGAACGTATAGGTCAGCGTGCTCGTCGGTGTGCCATTCGTAAACGCTACGGGTCCTGAGCCGGCGACGCTGAGGTCCTGAACGAACAGCGCAGTGTTCGCCGGAACCGGATCGACGAGCGCCACGGTGTTGCTGTCGACGCTGCCTGCGCCCTGGTTGGTAACGCGCAGCGTATAGGCTTGCAGCGCGCCCGGAATGGCCTTCGGGTTGGTTGTGTTATTGAGCGGATCGCTGAACACGGCGACCGACTTCAGGTACGTCAACGTCGGGCCCGATGTGACGGTGACGTTACCGCCGAACTCCGAGGTCTGGCCGCCGAGCGTCGCGGTGCTGGTCAGCACCGAGCCGATGCTCACGCCGCTCGGAATCGCCATCCGGAATGCGAAGCGGTTCGTCGTGTCCGTGCCTTGCAGAAGGCCGTTGATCGCGGCCGGGCCGTAGGTGCCGGTCGTCGCCAGCAGGTCCGACGCAGCGCCTTCGGTCAGCGTCGTCAAATAAGTGAGCCCCTCGCCGAAGCCGCTCGGATCCGCCTGCGCGACGTACAACTCCATGGCGCTGCCGGGCCGCGCGAAGCCGGTGATCGAGAGCTCGCCGTTGGCGATGATCGCCGAGGTGATGACCGGAAAGTTCAGCAGGCCGTTCGGCCCGGTGTCGGCGTCGCTCGCGTCGTTGATCGTCACGCCGTTAGGCGTGTTGAGCGCGTTCGGGTCGCGCGTGTTCGGATCGAGGTCGATCGCCAGCCCGCTGACCGCAGTCGCTCCGCCGTTTGCGCTGAAGCTGTTCTGGCTGAGGATCGTGCCGCTCGCGTTGAGCAGCACCATGCCGGGGCCGCCGTTGTTACGCACGCGATTGCGATAGAACAGGACGTTGCTGCCGGTGTAGTTGTAGCCGACCATGCCGAGCCGCTCGGTCGACGGCGTCGATCCCGAGTCGAAACCGTTGTTCTGCACGGTGTTGTTCGAGACCTGCACGTTCGAGTAGACGTCGGTCGCTGCGCCGAAGCCGAGCTCGATGCCGCCGCCGCGCTGATCGCGCACCAGGTTCGCGACGATCTGCACGCTGCTGGCGCCGTTGATGAGCAGGATGCCGTCGAATGTGTTGTCGTGGCCGCCGGACGGGCGCGCCACTTCGTTGAGCGTGATCGTCGAGCCCGTGCCGCCGCCATCGCAACGGATCGCCGAGTTGTTGACCGTCACGAAGTTGTTGCGAATGGTTACGCCGCTCGCCGAGAACCCGATGCCGTACGCCGCCGCAGAATCGTCGGCACTCGAGCCGGTCGCGGTCATGCCGACGAGATTGCCGCGTGCCGCACCGGAAGCGCCCGACAGCAGGATGTAGCCTTGCCGCAGAGCGAAACCCACGATCGCCTGTGCAGTGCCGCCCAATGTCACGGTGCCACCGGCCGCACCGTTCAGCTGCACTTCCGGCCGCTCGAAAAACGGGAAGAAGGTGTTGTCGACGCCGACGGAGCCGCCGGTGCCGAGCGTGCCGCTGTTGGTGTTGCCGATATTCGTCGTCTGCGTCGACGCGTCCAGCCGCGTGCTCGCGCCCGTCACCGTCGGCAACGTACTAGCGAGCGTGATCACTGCGACGCCGCTCGTCAGCGCGCCGCTCGGGATCATGAAGATGCTCGACTCGAAGCCCGCGGGCAGCGCGGTAGGGTTGCTCTCGATCACACCGCTGCCCGCTTGCGTGAGCGAGCCTTCTCCGCCCAGCGCGTTGGCGTTGATGATGAATTGGCGCAGGTTGCCCTGGCACGGATAGGACGTATTGCCCGAGCCGCCGGCCGTACAGATCGACGCGTCGCGCGTGCTGACGACGGTGTCGAAGTTGAAGCCGAAATCGATGCCGGAGACGGTGTCGCCGCTGTTGTTCGGATCGACCGCGCTCCACGACTGCGTCGTGGTCGTCGCAGTAGTGCCAGGCATCGTCCCGGTCGTTTGTGCAGCGTCGACCAGTGCAGGACCGCGGCCGCCGACCTCGTTCGTCACGGTGACGAGGCTGCCCGCCGGCGCTTCCACGCGATACGTCTGCACGGGCACGCAGGTCGTGCACGTCGTGCCGCCGGTGCGTTCCGAGCGGACCGTGCCGTTCACGACGCGGATGCGGCGCTCGGTGTTGCCGGTGTATGTGTAAGTGAAGACGCCGTTGGCGTCCGTCGTCACAAATGTCTGGAACGCATTCGAGCCGTTGTAGATCTCGACGCGCGCGCCCTCGACACCCACGGTTCCTGATGTGCCGAACGGCCGGCCCGCGCCGCCGCCATAGTTGGGGTCCTCGAACACTCTGCCGGTAATCGTCGCCGCGCCGACTTGACCGGCGAACGCCAGCGCGACCCAGGCCAGGGCCGCTCGCAGCAGGAATGATTTCGCCGAATGCGCAGGCATCTGCGCAGACTAGTTAACGCCGCTGGGTGGGCACGTCGAAGCGTTCACAGTTTGACGCCCTTATGGCAATTCGGGATTAGAACGGAGAAGCCGTTGGCTATTGGGCTGTAGGTCGGGCTTTAGCCCGACAATCCGTGCCAAGAGTCGGGCTGAAGCCCCACCTGCAGCCCAACGTGCACAGTTCACGCGCATCGCCGTGCGCGTCGCACACATTTCCACGCACCGATTTCGCACTGCGTTCGCCGCAGCGCACCCTCCGGTTTTACAGAACAGCGTCAAAAGCGCGATCCCCTCGGCACTTCCTCGGGAAACTTGAGCCCACGGCAGGTGAACTGCGACCCCTCTCACAATTCCATATCGGGATTTGTCAAACATCGCCCCCACGCAAGGAAACGCCCACTAGCGAGTGGAGGGGTGATCAAGAAAGATTCAGCAAGCTGACTTATCAACGAGCAGCGCCCTCCCCGCGTGCGGGTGTGACCTGGAGTTACCGGGAGGTCACATGGTCAAGACTCGTTGGTTGTCGGTTGCGGCTACTGCTGTGTTGGGCGCGCCCTTGGCGTCGCATGCGGCCGGCACCCCCGCCGGCACGAGCATCCAGAACACGGCGCAGGTCAGTTATTCGGTCGGCACCTCGACCGTTACCACCGACTCGAACACCAGCACCATTCAGGTCGCCGAGCGACTCGATGCCGTGCTGACGCTCGCCAGCGCGACCGTCCAGGTATCGCCGGGCGCAACGGCCGAAGAGCTGGTGTTCACCTTGACCAACACCGGCAACGGCAGCGAGCGCTTCAACCTCACCGCGCTGAGTGCCGGCGTCGTCGGCGACGACTTCGATCCGACGCTGGCGTCGCCCGCGATCTACTTCGACAGCGACAACAGCGGCGATTTCTCCGGCGGCGATGCCGCCTACAACCCCGGCGTGAACGACCCGGTGCTCGCGGCCGACGCGAGCGTGCGGCTGCTCGTCATCAACAACATTCCGGCCACCGTCGTGAACGGCAATCGCGGGCGCAGCCAGTTGACGGCCGCCGCAGCAAGCGGCACCGGCCCGCAGGGCACCAGCTTCGGCCTGGTGGGTGACGGCGGCGTCGAAGCCGTTGCCGGCACGACCGGCGGCGATGCGGTTCTGTTCGGCGAATACCTCGTCGCCGACGTACAGCTCAGCGCGGTGAAGTCGCAGACGATCCTCGATCAGTTCGGCGGCGCGCGACCGCTGCCGGGCGCGCGCATCACCTATCAGATCGTCGTGACTCCGAGCGGCAGCGGCACCGCCGCCGGCTCGGCGATCAACGACCTGATTCCCGCAAATACCACGTACGTCGCGGGCTCGCTGCAGCTCAACGGCAGCGCGCTCTCGGACACCGCCGACGGCGACGCCGGCACATTCGTAGCCACGCCCGCCGCAGTGCGGGTCACCCTCGGCGATCTGAGCGGCGCTTCCGGGCCGCAGACGGTTCAGTTCGCCGTGACCATCAATTGATAGCGACCAGTCAGGAGAAGGGACGATGAACGGGAAGACAACGACTACGACTTTGTGCGCAGCCTTGTGGATGACGCTGCTGAGCGCCGCCGCGCACGGCGCCGACAAAGCCTGCGTCGAGCTCAAGACCACGGGCGAGACCGAGAGCGAGGTCGTCGAGAACGGCCAGAAGGTCAAGCGTCTCGTGCCTGCGGCCAAGGCCGTGCCGGGCGACCAGATCGTCTGGACGATCACCGCGACCAACGTCTGCAAGACGCCGACGGACAACGTCGTGATTGCCAATCCCGTCCCGGAGCACATGACGTACGTTGCCAATTCGGCGATGGGTACTGGCACCGACATCGCCTATTCCCTCGACGGCAAGGAATTCAAGAGCGCGGCAGAGCTGCAGGTGCGCGCTGCCGACGGCACGGCGCGCGCCGCGCGTGCCGACGAGTACCGCGCGATCCGCTGGACGTACAAGGCCACGTTCGCGCCGGGCGCCACTGCGTTCGTGCGCTATCGCGCTGTCGTCAAGTAACGGTTGAGTAATGCCAATGCGCGTCTGGCAAGGGCGCGCGGCGGCACCGAAGTTTCCCTTGCCAATGTGTGTATCACTCTTTGGAGATCTGCAATGACAATCGCAAGGCACGTCAAGAACGCTGCCCTCGCGCTGCTAGCACTGTCCTCGGTCGGCGTTTTGCAGGGAGCGTACGCAAACGGTACGGCTTCCGGCACCACGATCAGCAACCAGGCGACGGTGGACTACAGCGTGGGCGGCGTGGCCCAGACTCAGATCACGAGCGCGGCAGCGTCGTTCGTGGTCGACACCAAGATCGACTTCACGGTCAGCGAAGTGTCGGGAAACGCCACTCCGACGCATCCCGGCCAGACCAACGTGGTCGCGACGTTCAGCGTTACCAACACCGGTAACTCCACGCAGGGTTACGTGCTGACAGTCGCGAACGAGACCGGCACGACGCTGTTCACGCACGTCGACAACCTGGACGTCAACAACCGCCGCATCTTCGTCGACGGCAACGGCAACGGCACGTACGAGGCGGGCACGGACACGGCGACCAACATCAACTCGCTGGCCAACGGCGCGGCCGGTGTCAGCGTGACTGTGTTCGTGGTGGCCGACATCCCGGCTGGCGCGGCCAACAACACGTACGCCAACGTGCGCCTGACCGCGCAGGCGACGCCGGTTGGCAGCACGACGCCGATTCCGCAGACCGCTGGCGCCGACACCGCAGGTGTCGACGTGGTGTGGGCGGACGCGGGTCGCGACAACTCCGAGTCGGCAGCTGACCAGTACGCGATCAGCGTGGCGCTGACGATCTCGAAGACCGTCGCGTTGATCAGCGATCCGTTCAACAGCACGACCAACCCGAAGGCGATTCCGGGCGCGGTGATGGAGTACACGATCGTCGTGACCAACTCCAGCACGGTGCAGGACGCGACCGGCGTGATTGTGGGCGACACCATTCCGACCACCACGTCGTTCCAACCGGGCAGCATCCAGCTGAACGGCGGCGGCCTGCCCGACAGCAACTTCAGCGCGGGTAAAGTGACTGTCAACGCCGGTACCGTCGTGAAGAACAACGGCACGGTCAACGGCACGGCGACGGTCAAGTTCCGAGTGACGATCAACTGATCGATGCTCGAACCGTCAGCGCAGACTGTGATACACCCCGCAGGCGGGGCGGCGAATAGCCGCTCCGCCTTCGGTGTATCTATGGGCGCGTGGATTGCGCGCCTCGCGGGCTTGGTGCTCGCCGGTCTGCTGTGTTTTTCGCGTCCGGCTGCTGCGCAAACTGTGACGCCGGCCGGTACGGCGATCGACAACGCCGCAACCGTTACCTTCGTCGGCACTGGCGGCACGCCGACCACCATCACCACCAACCACGTCTCAGCTATCGTGACTCCGCCGCCGACGTTGTCGGCAGTTGCGATCCTGCGCGCGGCGGGTGGCAGCGGCACGCCGAGCATGGCGGGCCCGACTCAATGCAGCAGCTCCAGCGGCATCGTCACGTTGCCGTCGCCGGTGCAGGCAGACGGCGCAGCGCTCGATCCTTCACAGCCGATTCCTCTCGCCTCGACCACGACGCTCCACGGCGGCGAGGCCGCGTTCGTGCGCGTGATGGACGCGGATCAGAATCGCGATGCGGCCGCGGTCGACTATCTCGACGTGCGGCTCAGCACTCCGAGCGGCGACGCCGAAACGCTGCGCATCGCGGAAACCGGCGCGAACACCGGCATCTTCGTCGGCTACATCCAGACGCGCGCGGCTGCAGTCACGGCCGGCAACTGCGTGCTCGAGGTCGAGCGCAATGCGGAGATCGATACGCGCTACGTCGACGCCAGTGATTCGAACGACACCAGCAGCGCCAGCGCGCTGGTCGATCCTTACGGTTTGATCTTCGATTCGCGCACCGGCACGCCGATCAACGGCGCGCGCGTGCGGCTGGTCGAGACGATGTCTGGCCTGCCCGCGGCTGTCGTCGGCGACGATGGCGTGAGCAGCTATCCGTCGGAAATGCTGACCGGCTCTGCGGTGACGGATGCTGGCGGCACGGTCTACACGCTGCCTGCGGGTGTGTTCCGCTTTCCGCTCGTTGCACCGGGCAGCTATCGACTTGAGGTCGACGCGCCGTCTGGTCACGCATTCCCGTCGACGCTGAGCATCGCCGACCTGGGCTCGACGCCTGGGGGTCCGTATCGTCTCAGCGCCGGCTCGTTCGGCGCGCCGTTTGCAGCGGACACGCCGCCTGCTGTTGCGGTCGACGTGCCGCTCGATGCGGCCGCAACCCAGTTGTTCATCCGCAAGACGACCACGACGACCGTTGCCGCAGTCGGCGACTTCGTCCAGTACCAGCTGAGTGTCCAGAACACTTCGAGCAACGCCTCGGTCCGAAGCGTGCGGACCGTCGACCAGCTGCCGCTCGGTGCTCGCTATCGTCCGGGCTCGGCGCGCATCGGCGATGCCGTGGCGCCCAATCCGGAAATTTCCGCGGACGGTCGCACGCTGACCTTTACGACCGGCGCGCTCGGTCCCGGCCAGCACCTCGATATCCGCTACGTCGTGGAAATCACGGCGGGCGCCCATGGCAAGCAGCTCGTCAACGCCGCGCATGCGATCGGCCCGGACGGCATCGCATCGAACTCGGCGCAAGCGACGATTCAGCTGCGCGAAGAGCTGTTCCGCAATCGCGCGATCCTGATGGGCCGCGTGGTCGAGGGCGACTGCGCGACTCCGACGCAGCAGTTGCAGGGCATCGCCGGCGTGCGCGTGTATCTCGAAGACGGCCGCTACTCGGTGACCGACGACGAGGGCAAGTATCACTTCGAAGACGTCGCGCCGGGCTCGCACGTCGTGCAGATGGACACCGTGACGATTCCGCAGACGCATCAGCTGGCCGGTTGCATCGACCACGTCCGCAATGCCGGCCGCGCCTACTCGCAGTTCGTCGACGTTCGCGGCGGCGCGCTGTGGCGCAGCGACTTCGTGCTTGCGCGCCGGCTGGTGCCGAAGGGCCGCGTCGCGCTGCATCTGGAAACGGCCGTCGCCGGGCCGACGCTCCTGCTGCACACCGCGAAGGTGAATGTCACGCAGCTGCCGATTCGCGCCGCGCGCGTGATGATGATGCTGCCCGAGGGCCTGGAATATCAGGCCGGCAGCGCACAGCTGGATGGCCAGGCGATCGCTGATCCCACGATCAACAGCAACGTCGTCACGTTCGCACTTGGCGATCTGAGCAACGAGCGCGAAGCGAAGCTGACGCTGCGCACGCAGTCGACGGCGGGCGCAAGTGGCGCCATCTCTGTCAAAGCGCTCACGATGTTCGATACGCAGTCGGCTGCCGCGCAGCGCACCGCGCCCGTCGAGAACGTGATCCTGCGCGGCGAGATGCTGTACGAGAGCGCGTCGTATCGCTTCACGCCGCGCTTCGACGTGCTCGACGTCACCATCCAGGCGGCGGATCGCGCGCAGCTCGAGAAGATCGCGAACGACTGGCACGGCGTCAGCCACCTGCGGCTGACAGCCGTCGGTCATTCCGATCAGCTGCTGATCGCCGCGCGCAATCGCGCCGTCTACGCCGACAACTACGCGCTGTCGCGAGCGCGCGCCGAAGTCGTTGCGAAGTACCTGGTCGAGCGCCTCAATATCGATCCGTCGCGCGTGACGATCGAAGGTCACGGCGCCGACGAACCGCTCGCGACCGGCCACGACCGCGCGAGCCTCGCGTTGAACCGCCGCGTCGATATCGCGATCGAAGGTCTGCGCATCGTCGCGGCCGGCGGTCTGACCGTGAAGACCGCCGCTGCCGACGCAGCGGCCGAGACCGTCGGGACGCTTGGCGTGACGAGCGCTGCGAGCGCGCCGACGCCTCCATCTGCGACCCGCGCCGCCACCAAACACGAGATCGATATCGAACAGCTGCAGCCGGGCACTGCGTGGCTGGTGCCGGCCGAGAACGACATTCCGTCGATCCCGAGCCTGCGCATCGTCATCCAGCATCTGCCGACGCAGACGATCGAGCTGCAGACCAATGGTGCCGTCGTCAGCCCGCTCAACTTCGATGGCGTCGAGACCAACGAAGCCGACACCGTGAGCGTGAGCAGCTGGCGCGGCGTCGACTTGCGCGACGGCGCCAACGAGCTGGTCGCCATCGTTCGCGATGCCGAGGGCAACGAGCTGCAACGCTTGACTCGCACCGTGCACTACTCGGGCGGTGCTGTGCGCGCCGAGATCGTGCGCGAAGCTTCGACGCTCGTCGCCGACGGCCGCACGCATCCGGTCATTGCGGTCCGCATGATCGACTCGGCGGGTAAGCCTGCGCGTCCAGGCACGCAGGGCTCGTATCGCGTGCAGGCGCCGTACCGCTCGTGGTGGGAAGTCGAATCCCAGAACGACAACAAGCTCGTCGCCGTGGGCACGCGCGAGCCGACGTTCAGCGTCGACGCCGATGGCCTCGCACGGCTGGAGCTGGAGCCGACCACGCAGGCCGGCACCGCCATCCTGCGCCTGCGCTTCAGCGAGCGGCGTCAGCAGGAAATCCGCGTGTGGCTCGAGCCGCAGGCGCGCGACTGGATTCTCGTCGGCCTCACCGAGAACAGTGCGGCCTACCGCATCATCAGCGACAACATGCAGTCGGCGGCCGATGCCGGACTGGCAGAGGGCTACTCGACCGACGGTCGGGTTGCGTTCTTCGCCAAGGGCGCGATCAAAGGCGAATACCTGCTGACCGCCGCCTACGATTCGGCGCGCGATCACGAGGAGTCGAAAGACCGGCTGCTCGGTACCGTCGAGCCGGACCGCTTCTACACTCTCTACGGTGACGTGACCGAGCAGCGCTTCGAGGCTGCGACCTCGCGCAAGCTGTTCGTGAAGCTGGAGCGCCGCCAGTTCGCCGCGCTGTTCGGCGATTTCGAGACCGGGCTGACGGTGACTGAGCTCACGCGTTACAGCCGTACGTTCACTGGCCTCAAGTCAGACTACGCTGGCGAGCACTTCGGCTACAGCGCGTTCGCGGCCGAGTCCGAGCAAGGCTACGTGAAGGACGAGCTGCAGGGCGATGGCACTTCGGGCCTGTATCGGCTGTCGCGCCGTCCGATCATTCTCAACAGCGACAAGATCCGACTTGAAGTGCGCGATCGCTTCCGCAGCGAGGTCGTCGTCGAGTCGCGGCCGCTGTCGCCGTTCATCGACTACAGCCTCGACTATCTGAACGGCACGCTGTTCTTCAAGCAGCCGGTGCCGAGCCGCAACCAGGACTTCAATCCGGTCTACATCGTCGCCGAATACGAAGTGCTCAACGGCGGTGCGGCGCAGATGACCGCCGGCGGGCGCGCGGCGGTCAAGCTTGCGAACGACAGCGTCGAGATCGGCGCCAGCTACTTGCAGGAAGGCGCGGCAGCCGGCGACAGCCGGATCGCGGGCACAGACCTGCGTTGGCAGATCGCTCCTGCGACCGAGTTGCGCGCCGAGCTGGCGCGCAGCGAGTCGGACGACCCGGCACGCACGGCGAGCGCCGCTGCGTATCTCACCGAAGTTACGCATGTCAGCGAACGGCTCGACGCACGCGCGTACGTACGCGAGCAGGAAGCGGGCTTCGGCGTCGGCCAGCAGGCGGGCAGCGAAGCCGGCACCCGCAAGGTCGGCGTCGATGGCCGCTACCAGCTCAGTGAGCGATTCACGATCGAGGGCGAAACGTATCGCCAGGAAGTGCTCGTGACCGGCGCGCAGCGCGATCTCGTCAGTGCCCAGTTGCGTCGCGACGCGGATGACTACTCGCTCGGCGCCGGCGCGCGCCACGTTGCGGACACGGGTCTGGCGGGCGGCGACACCGAATCCGAGCATGCGTTCGTCAACGGCAGCCTCGATCTGTTCAAGGATCTGATTACGCTGCGCGCCTCGCAGGACTTCGCGCTCGGCGGCAAGAACTCCAGCGTCGACTTCCCCACGCGCTCGGTCCTCGGCGTCGATTATCACTGGCGCCCAAGCACGACCTTCTTCGGCGAGTGGGAGCATGCCGACGGCGATCTCTTCGATGCCGAGACGACGCGTGTCGGCGTGCGCACCGTGCCGTGGCAACGTGCGCAGCTGCAGTCGAGCATCAACCAGCGCGCGACGGAGTTCGGTCCGCGGCTGTTTGCGAATACCGGACTGACGCAGGGTTGGCAACTGAACGAGCGCTGGGCGTTCGACGTCGGCGTCGATCACAGCAAGACGATCGCCGAGCCGGGCGCACCGGCGATCGAGCCGTTCAATCCGACGGTGCCGCTGGCTTCGGGCAGCCTCGACGGCGATTTCATCGCGACGTTCGTCGGCGCCTTGTATCGCAGCGAGCTGTGGACGTTCACCTCGCGCCTGGAAAACCGCCACTCCGACGAGGAAGATCGCCGCATCGTGTCCGGCGGCTTCTATCGCGAGCCGATCGCCGGCCACGCGTTCTCGATGGCCGCGCACTGGTTCGATTCGACGTTCGTCAACGGCTCGGATGCGACGGCCGGCGAGGTGCAGCTGGGCTGGAGCTACCGCCCCGCGACGAGCGCCTGGATCATCCTCGATCGCCTCGACCTGAAGCAGGACGCGCGCAGCGATGCAGCGAGCGACATCGAATCGGCGCGCGTGATCAACAACCTCAACGCGAACTGGCAGCTCGACACACGCACGCAGCTTGGATTGCAGTTCGGCGGTCGCTACGTGCGCAGCACGTTCGACGGCGAGCGCTACAGCGGCCTCTCGACTCTCTACGGCGTCGACGTGCGGCGCGAGCTGACGATGCGCTTAGACGTCGGCCTGCACGGCACGATGCTGAGCTCGCTGCAGTCCGGCGTGAGCGACCAGTCGGTCGGCGTCGACCTCGGCGTGACCGTGGCGCGCAACGTGTGGATCTCGATCGGCTACAACTTCGCAGGTTTCCGCGACGACGACTTCGAAGCGAGCCGCTACATCGCGCAAGGCCCGTTCATCAAGTTCCGCATGAAGGCGGATCAGGACACGTTCCGCGACATGGTCAACATGTACACCGGCGCCCGGTAGTTCCCTACAGCGAACACAACGACACGACGCCGCTCGCTTCCCGCGCGCCGAAACTCCACAGTGTCGTCGCTTCCAGCTGCAGCGTTCCGCTGGTCGTATCGAGCGTATGGCGCCACGCGATCACATCCACGCGATCGCAGCCGCTGGAAATTCCGCCGCGTGCGAGCGCGCCGATGTGCAACGTGTGCGACAGATTCGCCGCGCCCGCGGAGCCGCTGCTATCGAGCACTGCGTACCCAACGTTGTTGTACTTCGTGAACTGCCACAGGTACTCGCTGAGGTCGCGCAACTCCACAGCCGTCAACGGCCGGCGGTTCAACGTCCCCGCTGGACCCACCGTCGCGCGCAGATTCGCCGCCGCGCGATCGAGATACGCACACTTGAACACTCGCGCACGCACATAGAACGTCGGGTCGCCCTGACGAACTCGGCCGAATTCGAAATACCGCGGGTCATCATTGGTCTCGACGAGGTCCGCATACTGCGGCGCGTGCTGTGCGCCGAGCTCCGACCACGCGAGTGCCTCATTCCAATCGTCCGTGCACAGCTCGTAGAGCGGCTGCGGCGCCACGACCGCGGCGTCGACGTCTGCATTCTTCAAATGCATCGTCGACACATATTCATGTCCACTCGGCAGCGGATCGCTGTAGAAGCCGACCGGCGTGCGAGGGCCGCTGCCGTAGACGCTCTGGGCGATCTGCAGATCCGATTGGGTGACAGGCCGTGGCGGAGCGCTCGCACTCGGTGTGGACCCGGCGCTATCGCCGCCACCACCGCCGCCGCAAGCACTGAGAACGACGGCTGCCAATGCAGCCAGTCGCCAGCACCCGCGCAGTTTTGAATGAGCGTCCACGAGACCCTGAATCCCTCAAGCTACGTACCAGCTCTATCGTCCCGCGTGAGCAGCGCTTGAGGGATTTCCCGGCACATCGACCGGGGGGTGCGTTTAACGTAAGAACGTCAGAGATTCGGCGCCAGGAATTCCGGGGAAATGACCGGCTCGAGGATGCGCCGGCGGCTGTCGAGCGACAGTTGTTCCCACTGCAATTTGCGCAGCGCGATGGCTCGCAACTCGTCGTCCGAGACGGTTCGTGGCGCAACGTCGGATGCACGTGGCGCCGTAGTGCGCAGGCGGCGCGTGTCGCCGCTCTTTAATATGTCTGCGACGGCGGCGAGCACGAGATCGTTCTGCGTCAGCGCTCCGTGATTCTCGCTCACAAACCAGGTCGCGGCGTCATTCCATTTCGCACGCGACAACGGCACCGTGCCGTCGCCAGCGGCGCGGTATTCGTACTGGAAGCCGCGTTCACCAGGCACGGCCGACACGATCGTGTCCTGCCCGACACCGATGATCACATTGCAACGATCGTTCGCCGCAGGCAGCCGCGCGCGAACTTTACGTGCGCGCGCCAGCGCCTTGGGATCGGGCGACAGCTCGTCCGTGGGCCAGCTCCGCGGATCGAATAGATCGGTCTCGCCTTCAATCGCAGCCGAGGGCAGCATTTGATAGATGCCAGGCAGCGTGTGATAGACGGCGCGCGCGAGCTGCTCAGGGGTATGCATGCGATCGAGCGCCGCAATCTTGCGCACCGTCGGATACACCGCTCGCAGAGCTTGCAGCGGTGCGAACGATCCGTCGTTGGGCGCACCAAGCTGAATGAGCCGCGCGATGCGTCGCTTGTCGTAGGCGAGGGCCGCGCGCGCGACCAGTCCGCCCATGCTGTGCCCGACGACAAGTGCCTTGCGTTCGCCGCTGCGCTCGATGAAGCGTGCGAACGAGCGCCCCAGCTGCTCGACATCGTGTCGCCAGTCGAACGGACAAAACACCGGGCGAAAGCCGGCGATCTCCAGGCGCAGACGCAGCTTCAGATAACCGGGCAGCATCACGCCGACAGCTCGCAGCGCTCGCGATCCTGGAATCGCGAGTTGGACGAGGGAACCGTTGGCGACGGCAGTTGGATGCAACCAGAGCAGCGAATAGCTGCGTCGCGCGACGAGGCCGAGCCGCGAGCCCATGATTCCCGGCAGCACGAACACGCGACGTCCGCGCGGATTGCGACGCGTCGCCGCGAGCTTGGCGAGCTGCGACAACTCGCGGTATTCCCCGTCGCCAAAATACGCGCTCAGCAGCGCGGCATGCGCGCCGGAGCGCAGCAGTGCGACGATCTGGTCGTCGTGCAAGTCGCCGATGCTGGGAATGCTCGTCTCGGGCATCTCGTGCTCAGCTCGCCATCGACGACTGGACCGTGTCGCACACCGCCCTGATGGCGTCTGTGCGCGCGGTGCTCTTGCGCCACACGGCACCGACGGTGCGCGAAGGGACTGGCTTCGAGAATTCTTTGACCGTCAAACCGTGACCGGAGCCGAATGGGCCGCGGGTCGCAAGCTTGGGCAGCAACGTGATGCCGAGACCTGCGGCGACCATCTGTCGCAGCGTTTCCAGGCTCGTTGCGCGATAGTCCTCGCTTTCCTTCACGTCGATGCGGCTGCACACATCGAGGGCCTGATCGCGCAAGCAGTGGCCGTCTTCGAGCAGCAGCAGCGTCTCATTTGCGAGATCGTCGATCTTCACGTTGGCGCGCTTGGCGAGCGGATTGTTCGACGGCACTGCAAGCGTGAAGGCCTCCTCGTACAGCGAACGCGCCTCCAGGCCGTCGAGCGGCACCGGCAGCGCGAGAATTCCCAGGTCGATATCGCCCGCGCGCAGCTTTTCCAGGAGCGGCTGAGTCTGATGCTCGTAGAGCAACACCTTCAGGCGCGGCAGCTGCTTGCGCAGCTTGCGTGCGACCAGCGGCAGCAGATACGGGCCGATCGTGGGAATCAGTCCCACTTTGAGTTTTCCCGACAGCGGATCGTGCTCGTTGCGCGCCAGGGAAACGATCTCGTCGCTCTCCTGCAGGACGCGGCGCGCCAGCGGCAGGATTTTCGCGCCGGTCTCGGTCAAGGCGACCTTGCGGGGCTGGCGTTCGATCAGTTGCACCCCCAGATAGGTCTCGAGCTTCTTGATCTGCGCCGACAGCGTCGGCTGGCTGACGAACGAGCGCTCGGCGGCCTTGCCGAAGTGGCGCGTTTCGGCCAGGGCGACGAAGTAGCGAAGGTCACGCAGGTTCATGGCGAAAGGTCCCGGGCGGCGCAATAGCCAGTCCCTATCGACCAGTTTAGGTCAATCGATTGGGAAAATGGAGAGGCCGTCCGCATCATACGTGCCACGCAGACCTTGATGGAGAGTGCAGATGTTGACCGTTGGACAGAAATTCCCCCATTTTTCCCTGACCGGCGTCGTCTCGAACGACCTCGCCCACGCCTTCCAGCCGTTCGATCAGGCCTCGCACCCCGGCAAATGGAAGGTCGTGTTCTTCTGGCCGAAGGATTTCACGTTCGTCTGCCCGACGGAAATTGCGGCTTTCGGCAAGCTCAACCGCGAATTCGCCGACCGCGATGCCGTGATCTACGGCGTGAGCACCGACTCCGAGTTCGTGCACCTCGCGTGGCGCAAGGACAAGGAAGAGTTGCGCAACCTGCCGTTCGCGATGCTCTCGGACATCAAGCGCGAGCTGACGACGGCGCTGGGCGTGCTCGACCCCGAAGCGGGCGTGGCGCAGCGCGCGACGTTCATTGTCGATCCGCAGGGCGTGATCCGCTTCGCGTACGTGACCGACCTGAACGTCGGCCGCAGCCCGGAAGAAGTGCTGCGCGTATTGGACGCGCTGCAGACCGATGAGCTGTGCCCGTGCAACTGGAAGAAGGGCGAAGAGACGCTGAAAGCAGCGTAAGGAGAGCCAATGACTGTCGACACCATCCGCGACCAATTGCCGGACTACGCCCGCGACCTAAAGCTCAACCTGGGCAGCGTGCTGACGCCGCAGGGCGCCCCGGGCCTGACCGAGAGCCAGATCGCGTCGATCGCGTTGGCGACGGCAATTGCCGCGCGCAACCCGCAGTTGGTGCGTGCGATCGAGACCTGGGCCGAGCCCCATCTCGACGCCGCACACTTGCAGGCTGCGCGCTCGGCCGCGGCGATCATGGGCATGAACAACATCTACTATCGCTTCCTGCACCTGGTCGAGGACGCCGAGTACCAGACCATGCCGGCGCGTTTGCGCATGAACGTGATCGGCAACCCCGGCATCGACAAACTCGAGTTCGAGTTGCTGTCGCTTGCGGTGTCGGCCGTCAACGGCTGCGGGATGTGCGTGACCTCGCATGAGCGCAAGCTGCGCGAAGGCGGCACGAGCCGTGAAGCGATTCAAAGCGCGGTGCGAATCGCATCGGTGGTGCATGCGGTCGCGGGCGTGCTGGAGTACCAGGCGGCGGCGTAGCTACAATCCGGGGCATGCCGCCCCGCTCGACGAGACTGTCAGCTGGAGTAGTCGTGGTTCGCGCGACTCCGCAGGGTTGGAAATTCCTGCTCCTGCGCGCTTTCAACCATTGGGATTTTCCCAAGGGCATGGTCGAGGCCGGCGAGGAGCCGCTGGCCGCGGCAATCCGCGAGGTTCGCGAAGAGACGCTGATCGCAGACCTGCAGTTCGCCTGGGGCGAGGTGTACACGGAGACCGGCCCGTACAGCCGCGGCAAGGTCGCGCGCTATTACCTCGGGCGGACCGAAACTTCCGCCGTGACGCTCACTGTCATCGAGGCGCTCGGCCGCGCCGAGCACAACGAATTTCGCTGGGTCGACTACCAAGGCGCCTCGCGCCTGGTCTCGCCACGCGTGCAACCCATCGTCGACTGGGCGTGGGAACATCTCGAAGAATGAAGCAGGTCCTCATCGTCGGCGCGGGTTTCGCGGGCATCAATGCGGCCAAGCGGCTGCGCAACGTGCCCGGCGTGGCTGTGACGCTGCTCGATCGCGAGAATCATCATCTGTTCCAGCCGCTGCTGTACCAGGTCGCGATGGCGGCGCTCAGCCCCGCGGATATCGCGGTCCCGATCCGCAGCTTGTTCGCGCATGTGCGCAATGTCCGCGTGCTGAAGGCCGAGGCCCAGCGCGTCGATGTCGACGGCCGCACGGTCGTGACCGACTGCGGCGAGTTCAAGTACGACTATCTGTTGCTCGCGTCCGGCTCGCAGCACGCCTATTTCGGTCACGAGGAATGGGAGCGGTACGCACCGGGCTTGAAGACGCTGCCGCAGGCGACGGAGATTCGGCGTCGCGTGCTCGAAGCATTCGAAGCAGCGGAGCGCGATCAGAACCTCGAGGCCCGCCGCCGCCACCTCACGTTCGTCGTCGTGGGCGGCGGACCGACCGGCGTCGAGCTGGCGGGTGCGATCGGCGAGATGAGCCGTTACACGCTGGCGCGCGATTTTCGCAGCATCGATCCGCGGCAGACGCGTGTGATCTTGATCGAAGCCGGTCCCCGTATCCTGCCGACATTCGACGAGAAGCTCGCCGCTCGCGCGATGCGCGATCTCGAATCGCTAGGCGTGCAAGTGTGGACGCACGCGCGCGTCACCAACGTCGGTCCCGATGGCGTCGGCGTCGGCAGCGAGAAGGTCGATGCAGCGACGGTTCTGTGGGCAGCTGGGGTGCGCGCTTCCGACGTTGGTCGCACGCTCGGCGCTCAGCTCGACTCCGTCGGGCGCGTCAAGGTCGGACCCGATCTGACGATACCCGGGCATCCCGAAGTCTTCGTGCTCGGTGACATCGCGCGCCGCGAAGAGCATGAAGGCCAGCCGCTACCAGGCGTCGCGCTGGTCGCGATGCAGGAAGGCATCTACGCGGCGAACGTCGTCAAGCAGGAAGTCCAGCGCGGCGGCGTCGCCGAGCGCACACCATTTCGCTATCACGATCTCGGCCAGATGGCGACGATCGGCCGCAGCCGCGCGATTGCGGAGTTCGGGCGGCTCAGGCTGGCGGGCTACTTCGCGTGGTGGTTCTGGCTGATCGTGCATATCTATCGGCTCAGCGGCTTCCGCAATCGCTTGTCCGTGCTCGTGCAGTGGGCGTGGTCGTACATGACCTTCGGCCGCGGCGCGCGCCTCATCGTCGGCAAGGAATGGCAGGCGTATTCCGAGCGGCCGCCTGAACATTGAACGAGCCGTCGCGCACTTCACGTGCAAGGGCTGCGAGATCCATCGGCGAAGGCAACCGATCCCGCTGCGCATAGACGAATGTGCGTCGCAGGCGCAGGCCGGCGTCGAGCGTCATGACGAAGCGCGCCGAGCGCTCGAAGGCTGCGTTGCGCTGGAATTCTTCGCTCGAATCGCGCGCCACCGGATAGCGCTGGATCTCGTCGAGTGCGAGCGTCGTGGTGCAGCCGCCGACTTCCGTCACCCACCCCGCTTCCTGGCGGTCGGCGAGCGCAAGTGGACGGACGTCGGCGGCGGCAAACGCTTCATACACATGGATGAGCCAGCGATCGCTCTCGAAGCCGTAAGCGGCGAAATCATCGGCATGCGAAAACAGCAGCGCCCAGCGGCCGTGCAACCAGCGGCGCAAGGCAGCCGCAGGCAGCGGGGAGTCGGGGGCACTCGCGTCGTACTTCAGCGCGGCGTAGCTCATGGCATCTCTCCTGATTCTGGTCAGGAGCAACGATGCGCGAGCAGCGGTTTGATGTCAGTCGGGGACGGGTGACGAGCAGGTCTTAGAGAACAACCTAGGTCGGGCTTTAGCCCGACACTCTGTAATCCGTTCAATCCCTGAAGTTCGTGAACTGCAGCGGCAGCTCCAGCTTCGCGCCCCGGACCAGCGCGATGACCGCTTGCAGGTCATCCCTGCTCTTGCCGGTGACGCGCACCTGCTTGTCCTGGATCGCCGCCTGCACCTTGAGCTTCGAATCCTTGATCAGGCGCTGGATCTTCTTGCCGAGCTCCGTCTCGATGCCCTGACGCAGCGTCGCTACCTGTTTCGCGGTCTGGCCGGAGACTACCGGCTCGTCGACTTTCATGCAGACGATGTCGATGCCGCGCTTGGTCAGCTTCAGCTTGAGGATGTCCATCATCTGCTTGAGCTGGAAGTCCGCCGGCGCGCTCAGCGTGACCACGAGCTCCGCGAGCTCGAACTTCGCGTTCGTGCCCTTGAAGTCGAAGCGCGTGCTCACTTCGCGGTTTGCCTGGTCGATGGCGTTCGCGACTTCGTGCGGATTCAGCTCGGAAACGATGTCGAAGGATGGCATGGGCGAATGATAGCGTGCGCCTCATGAGTAAGGGAGAGAGCACGGTAGCCATCGTCTGGCTGCGCCAGGATCTGCGCCTGCGCGACAACCCGGCGCTGCAGGCCGCCGCCACGCATGGCGGTCCGATCATTCCCGTTTACATCCTGTGCGACGCCGAGGAGCAGGAATTTCCGCCCGGCGGCGCGTCGCGCTGGTGGTTGCACCGCTCGTTGTCTGCGCTGGATGCGGAATTGCGTTCGCGCGGCTCGCAGCTTTCTTTGCTGCGCGGGCCGGCGCTCGACTGTCTGCGCGCTGCGGTGGCGCGAACTGGCGCGCGCGCCGTGTTCTGGAATCGACGCTACGAGCCAGCGTCTGTTGCGCGCGATCTCGAAGTGAAGAAGGAGCTGCGTGCCGACGGTCTCGTCGTCGAGAGCTACAACGGCGCGCTACTGCGCGAACCGTGGGCAATCCAGAACGGCAGCGGGCAGCCGTATCGCGTCTACACGCCATTCAAACGTCGCGCTCTGGAGAAGCTCGATCCGCCGGCGCCGTTGCGCGCTCCGTCGCGGTGGCTTGCGCCACCGGCCTGGCCGGACTCCGTCACGCTCGACGAATTGCGCTTGCTGCCGGAGATCCAGTGGTACGACACGATGGATGAAACGTGGGGCCCGGGCGAAGCCGGCGCGCACGCGCGGCTGCGTGCGTTTGCCAGCAAGCCGCTCGCCTCGTACGCCAAGACACGCGATCGACCGGACTGCGACGGCACGTCGGCGCTGTCGCCGTATCTGCACTTCGGTGAAATCTCAGCGCGCCAGGTGTGGCATGCGCTCGCCGCGAAGGGTGCGAAGGTGGCGGACTCCACCTTCGCCGCCGAGCTCATCTGGCGCGAGTTCGCGCATCACTTGATCTATCACTTTCCGCACACCGTGCTCGAGCCGCTCGACCGGCGCTTCGAGCGGTTCGCGTGGTCTCGCGACACCGCACACCTGCAGGCCTGGCAGCGCGGCCGCACCGGTATCCCGATCGTCGACGCAGGCATGCGGCAATTGTGGGCGACGGGCTGGATGCACAACCGGGTGCGCATGATAGTCGCCTCTTTCCTGGTGAAGAACCTGCGCATTCACTGGCTGGAAGGCGCACGCTGGTTCTGGGACACGCTGGTGGATGCCGACCTGGCGAACAATACGCTGAACTGGCAGTGGGTCGCCGGCTCGGGCGCCGATGCTGCGCCTTACTTCCGCATCTTCAATCCGCTGACGCAGAGCGCGAAGTTCGATCCCGACGGCGAGTACGTGCGCCGCTGGGTCCCTGAGCTGGCGCGGCTCGAAGTGCCGCACATCCATGCGCCGCATGCAGCGCCAGCGGCGGCGCTGCAAGCCGGCGGCGTGCACATCGGCTCGACTTATCCCGCGCCGCTCGTCGATCTCGCCGAGTCGCGGCGCGCAGCGCTCGCGGCGTATCACTCGCTATGACGTCTCGAAGATATTGCAGCCGCGCCACGCCGTGGACAGCAAGGTACGTTCCGCCGGATCGTTGAGCCAGAATCGTTCGCCGTATTCGCGCACGACGCGATCGTGGTTGACGTCGGTGGCGCACTTGTTGGCCCACTTGGACACGCTCGTCAGCAGCGGCTTGCTCTGCCACGCGGCCGGCACTGACAACGTCTGCGCTGCCGGGCCGAGCTCGAGGACGTAACGAACCATCGCTGCCAATTCCTTCGCCGAGGCTTCGAACGCCGCCTGTACGCAATCGTTGCCGCACTTCCACTCGCGGTAACCCACGTAGAACGGGCCCGGCACTACCTTGCCCTTCTGCAGCACGTCGACGTCGATATAGGCGAGGTACAACTGCTGCTGCGGGAAATACGCAGCCTCCGGCCACAACACGAGCAGCGTCGAGCCCTTCGTTTGGTCGATCACTGTCGGGAGATCCATATCCTTGACTATGCGCACGCTCGCGCACACATCGCGCGTGCCGGCTCTCGGGCATGCCGTGGGTACGGCCAGTCGCATGCGTACATTCGGGTCGCCTAACGCCAGGCGCAGCGCTTCGGCGTGCGCACCCTTGTTGATGCGGCTGGCGCGCGACGCAATGCCGTAGCGACTGAGCACGCCTTTGTCCCAGCCGCGCTGCGTCTCGTCGATGATGACGACGTCGATGCCGGCCGGCGCCGCATCGATCGCGAATGCGTTGATACTCGCGCCGAGCAGAGCTGCCAGCAGCAGCGCGCGCGCTCCGCGGCCACACCGCGGCTCTCTGTGAACAAGGCTCATGAGACCTCCCATTTCCGTCGCAGCTGTTCGATTTCTTCGCTGAGTTCCGTGACGTGTCCGGCATGATGCCGCCCCGTCGCCGGACCTGCAAATCCCGACATTTCAGGGCTTTGTCCGTCGCAATTAGCGACAGTTCCGGGAACCTCACCGACGCAGCAGGCGTTTCGAGGTGTGATCCCCGAACGACGCTATGACGGAGCCCGACCTATGAACTATTCGATGACACGAGTTGCTGTCCCACTGGCGCTCGCAGCCGGATTGCTCGCGGGCTGCGGTGGCATTTCGGATCTCACCAAAGAACGCGTTGCACGCAGCGAAACTTCGGTGCAACAGGCGCAGCAGACCATCGGGAACTCCGAGCAGGGCGCGGTGGAGCTGCAACGCGCGAAGGGGAACCTGGACGCGGCGCGTAAGGCGATGAAGGACGGCGACGAGAAGACGACCGAGCGGTATGCGCAGCTAGCGCAGCTCGACGCCGAGCTCGCCGTGTCGAAGTCACAAACCGCCACCGCGCGCAAAGCGGCAGACGAGATGCTGGCGAGCATCAAGCAGCTTCGCCAGGAAGCGGAGCGGCCGACCTCGCCGACCGACGCGCAGCAACGTACGACCGACGACAAGTAAGCGGGAGCCATGCCATGAAGCCCAGATACAGCCTGATTCTCGCCGCCGCCGCCTCGGCGTTGGTCGCTGCATGCAGCTCCACGCCCGAGACGATCGAGGAGCTCGAGACGGCGCGCGCTGTGGTGCCGCAAGTCGAAGCGTCGCCGCGCGCCGGTGTCGCGGCAAACAACATCTCCGAGGCACGTAAGGCGCTCGATCGCGCGAACCAGCTCGCGGACAAGGGCGGCAAGGTCGCCGAGATCCAGTACGAGGCAACGGTCGCGGCCCGCAATGCGCAGATCGCGAACGAGAAGATCCTGAGCGCGATGGCCCGTGACGAAATCGAGAAAGGCACTGCGGAGCGCCAGGCCGTGCTCACGGAGGCGCGCACTCGCGAAGCGGATCGCAACGCAGAGTACGCCCGCACTGCCGAAGAGCGTGCGAAGTCGCTCGAGCGCGAGCTCGCCGATCTCAAAGGCAAGAAGACCGATCGCGGTGTAGTCGTGACGATGGGCGACGTGCTGTTCGATACTGGCAAGGCGACGCTCAAGCCCGGCGCCTATGCGACGATCGAGCGGCTCGCGACGGTGCTGAAGGAAGACACGGCGCGCAAGGTGCTGATCGAAGGTCACACCGATAGCGTCGGCAGCGACGAAATGAACCAGAGTCTGTCGGAGCGCCGCGCGGCGTCCGTGCAGGCGGCGTTGTTCGAGCGCGGTGTCGAGGCTTCGCAGATCAGCACGGTCGGCAAGGGCGAGACCACGCCGGTCGCGAGCAATGACAACGCGGCCGGCCGCCAGCAGAACCGGCGCGTGGAACTCGTGTTCCAGGATGATCGTTCCAAGGTGGCATCCGACACGAATTGAGTTCGCGCTGAAAGATCCCCTCGAAGAGCCTCCTCCGGCAACGGAGGGGGCTTTTTTTTTGCCAGTCCCGCCGTAACCTGTTTATAACCGCAACAATACTGACCTTATCACCGCGCGGCCGGTAAGCTGCCGAACCTATGTCGATCACGCTCGACCAGGTCACGAAAAGATATCAAGGCTCCCCTGTCGTCAACGACGTTTCGCTGGAAGTTGGCGAGGGCGAGTTCTTCGTGCTGCTCGGTCCGAGCGGCAGCGGCAAGAGCACGCTGCTGCGCGCGATCGCGGGGCTGACCGGTGTCGACCACGGCCGCATCTCCCTGCACGGTAACGACGTCACTCACGTGTCTGCGCGTCAGCGCGGCGTCGGCTTCGTGTTTCAGAACTACGCTCTGTTCCGCCACATGACCGTGGGCGAGAACATCGAGTTCGCGCTGCGCGTCCGACGCATGCGTGCCGCGGACCGCCAGCAGCGTCGCAAGGAATTGCTGCGCCTCGTCGCGCTTGAAGGCATGGACGACCGCTTGCCCTCACAGCTTTCCGGTGGACAACAGCAGCGCGTCGCAGTGGCGCGTGCGCTGGCGCACAAGCCCGCGGTGCTGCTGCTCGACGAACCATTCGGCGCGCTCGACGCGAAGATCCGCGAGGAGCTGCGTCGTACGATCCGCCAGGTCCAGCGCGAGCTGAAGATCACCACCGTGCTCGTCACGCACGATCAGGAGGAAGCGTTCGCCCTCGCTGACCGGATCGGGGTGATGAACCTCGGTCGTCTGCTGGAGAGCGGCCAGCCCGATGAGTTGTACGACCGTCCCGCGACCCGCTTCGTCGCGACGTTCCTTGGAGCCGCGAATCTGCTGCTCGCGAAACAGACGGAGCAAGGCATCCGTTTCGGCGCGACACCCGTGAACGCGCGCCGCATCGAGAAGCTCGAAGGCGGGCGCGAGCACGAAGTCGTCGCGGTGCTGCGTCCCGAGGAAATCGAGCTTGCGCCGACGCGCGACAATCTGCGCACGAACTACATTGCGACCGGCGTTGTCGAAGAGCTCGTGTTCACCGGTGCGCTCGAGCGCATCCGTGTGCGCATGACCAGCGGGCCATCGGATGCACACCTCGGCAGCGGGTCGCACGTCGACGGTCACAATCCCTCCGCCGTTCTCGACATCACACGGACGCAGCACGAGCAGCGCGTCTTCCCGGTGGTGTTTGGGCAATCTGTCGCGATCGGCGTGCGCCGCATTCACGTGCTGCCGACTCCGCTGTCGAGCTATACGGTCTGCGCCGCGGAGTCTGCGGCTGCGGAGCGGCTGGCGCAGCATCCGTTCCTGATCGAGCTGGCGGGCCGCATGAAAACGCGCATCGCCAAGCGCATCGACCCGGTGCTGGCGACGTGCCAGGGCAACGCGCAAACGCGTATCTCCGGTGTCGCTGTGATCGCTGCGCATGCGAGAGCCGCGAAGCAAGTCGAGTGGTTGCTGTGGAACGGTGCCGCCGAAGTGATGGTGCTGCCGTCGCAAGCAGTGTCGCCGCAGCGTGTGCTGATCCACTGGGCGGATGACCTGGCGCGCCGCTCGACGCTGGCCGTCGCGGCTAGTCTCCTGAGGCACGTTCCCGCCGAAGCCGTCTACATCGGAATTCTTCCCGAAGGCCGCGCCGACGGTCCGCGTCCGCTCGGTGTGCGGACTCTGCTGGATGCACGCTCGGAGGCGCAGGCTGTGCATGGCCTGGAGATGCGTACGGAGCTGCGGTTCGGGGCAGCAGCCGACGAGCTGCAGCGGCAGCTGGGCGAAGCGCTGGACCAGATGCTGATCCTCGGCATCTCGGATCTGGCTCAGCTGACGCGCGAGTTCGCGCCGCTGTTCGCCGGCCCCGCCGCGTATTCGATGATGATCGTGTATCGGCCTGCGAGAGAGAGCGATGAGCAAGCAGCCAGCGCTTAGCATTCCCCTCGGCATTTTTTGCGCAGTGGGATTGACGCTGCTCGCCGCATGCGGCGGCTCGTCGAGCGACACCGCGGGCAGCGGCGCGGGCTCGCACGTCACACTGCTCAACGTCAGTTATGACCCGACTCGCGAGCTGTATCGCGACGTCAACGAGGCGTTCGCAAAGGAATGGCAGACGAAGACCGGCCAGCAAGTCACGATCAAGCAATCGCACGGTGGTTCCGGCAGCCAGGCACGCGCTGTGATCGACGGCTTGCCTGCCGACGTCGTGACGCTCGCGCTCGCCTATGACATCGACTCGATCCAGCGCAAGGGCAAGCGCCTCGGTGCCAACTGGCAGACGCGCTTCCCGGACAACAGTGCGCCGTACACGTCGACGATCGTGTTCCTGGTGCGCAAGGGCAACCCGCAACAGATTCACGACTGGCCCGACCTGCTCAAGCCGGGCATCGCGATCGTCACGCCGAATCCGAAGACTTCCGGCGGCGCGCGCTGGAATTATCTCGCCGCGTGGGGTGCCGAGCTGCGGCGCGAGCTGCACGGCGACCTGACGAAGCTGGACGACCCGAAAGCTGCGAAAGAGGTCGCCGCGGCGCAGGCTGGCGCCGAGAAATTCGTGGCGGAGATGTATCGTCGGGCGCCGGTGCTCGACAGCGGTGCGCGCGGTGCGACCAACACGTTCGTGCAGCGTGAGATCGGCGACGTGCTGCTCACTTGGGAAAACGAAGCGCTGCTGGCGATTCGCGAGCTCGGTCCGCAGAAAGTAGAGATCGTCGTGCCGTCGATCAGCATCCTCGCCGAGCCGCCGGTCGCGGTCGTCGACACGGTGGTCGATCGGCGCGGCACGCGGCAGATCGCCGAAGCGTACCTGCAGTATATGTACTCGCCGGCGGGCCAGGAGATCGCGGCCAAGCACTACTTCCGGCCGCGCAACGCCCAGGTGCAGGAGAAATTCCGCGAGCAGTTCGCGCCGCTCGAGCTGTTCACCGTCGACAAGGTGTTCGGGGGCTGGACCGCCGCGCACGACAAACACTTCGCGGACGGCGGCGTGTTCGACCAGATCTATAAGGTCAAAGGCCAGTGAACGGCACGATCCGCACGCCGTCGGTCCTGCCCGGCTTCGGCCTGACGCTCGGGTTCTCGACGTTCTTCCTGAGCGCGATCGTGCTCATCCCGCTCGCCGCGCTCGTCACCAAGACGGCAACGATGGGTTGGGACGACCTGGTACGCACGTTGCTGGATCCGCGCGCAGTGGCCTCCTATCGCTTGAGCTTCGGTGCATCGCTCCTCGCCGCGACGCTCAACGGCGTGTTCGGATTCATCATCGCGTGGACTCTCACACGCTATGAGTTTCCCGGCCGCAAGCTGATCGATGCGCTGATCGACATGCCTTTCGCCCTGCCGACCGCAGTCTCCGGCATCGCGCTCACCGCCGTGTTTGCCGAGAACGGCTGGATCGGCCAATACCTCGCTGTGTACGGCATCAAGGTTGCGTACACATGGATCGGCGTGGTGGTGGCACTGACGCTGATCGGACTGCCGTTCGTCGTGCGCTCGGTGCAGCCGGCGCTGATGGAAGTGCAGCGGGACCTCGAGGACGCCGCCGAAACGCTCGGTGCCAATCGCATCACGATCTTCCGCCGCATCATCTTGCCTACAGTTGCGCCGGCGATGGCCACCGGCTTCACCATGGCGTTCGCGCGCGCGGTCGGCGAGTACGGCTCCGTCATCTTCATCGCCGGCAACCTGCCGATGAAGACCGAGATCACGCCACTGCTCATCGTCATCAAGCTGGAGCAGTTCGACTACGCCGGCGCTGCCGCCCTGGGCTTTGCGATGCTGGTGCTGTCGTTCGTGCTGTTGTTCTCGATCAACCTGCTGCAGGCCTGGGGGCGGCGACATCACGTCGCTGCGGGACGCTGATGGCCGGCCCGGGCACTTCACAGGAGATCCTGGCCGAGATCGCGAGCCGGCCCGGCCGCGATACCGTCCTCAGTTTCGTGGTGAAGGCGGCGTTCATCGCGACCTCGCTGCTGTTCCTGGCGGCGCTGCTGTTCGCACCGCTGATCACTGTGTTCGCCACGGCGCTGTCGAAAGGCGCCGAGCTGTACTTCAACAGCTTCCGCGACTCCGATACGCTGGCGGCGATCCGCCTGACGCTGACGGTGGCGGCGATCGTGGTGCCGGCGAACGTCATCTTCGGCATCGCCGCCGCCTGGGCGATCGCCAAGTTCGAGTTCCGCGGCAAGAGCTTCCTGATCACGCTGATCGACCTGCCGATCGCCGTGTCGCCGGTCATTTCGGGCCTGATCTACGTGCTGCTGTTCGGCATGCAGGGCTGGTTCGGCCTGTGGCTGCAGGAGCACGACATCAGCATCATTTTTGCCGTGCCGGGCATCGTGCTCGCGACCATGTTCGTCACCTTCCCGTACGTCGCGCGCGAGCTGATTCCGCTGATGCAGCAGCTCGGCAACGACGAGGAAGAGGCCGCGATCACGCTGGGCGCCGGCGGCCTGATGACGTTCTTCCACGTCACGCTGCCGAAGATCCGCTGGGGCTTGTTGTACGGCGTGATCCTGTCCAATGCACGTGCGATGGGTGAGTTCGGAGCCGTGTCGGTCGTCAGCGGCCATGTGCGCGGCGTGACCACGACGATGCCGTTGCACATCGAGATCCTGTATCAGGAATACAATTTCGTGGGCGCCTTCGCCGTCGCATCGCTGCTGACGCTGCTCGCAGTCGTCACGCTGGTGATCAAGACGCTGGTCGAGTGGCGCACCGGATATAAGAGGAAATAACCCGACAGCGGCCGCATGCTCTCTCGTATTCAAGAATTCATCGACCGGTTGCAGCTCGACACCTCGCGCGCCCCCCTCGGCGTGTGGATCGCGCTGATCAACGTCGCGATCGTCGTGCTGGTGGTCGGCGGCATCTCGATCTCGGCGATCGGGTCGCTGCGCGATCTCGCGAATCAGCAGGGCAGCGCGCGCGTGCAGCTGGCCGGCGCGATGGCGCGCGAAGATCTGCGCCGCTACGGCGAAGACGCGCTGACGCAGGCCAAGAGCGTCGCCGATCGCCAGACGTTGCAGCGAATGATGGCCGATGCGCGCAGCTCCAGCCTCGGCCTGTATCTGCGCCGGTCCTGCAACAACGACACGATCGTCACCTGCGCGGTGTTCGAGGGCGGGCAGTTGATTGCGCAAGCCGGCGTTTCCCTGCCGTGGGGCGAGATTACCGCGTCTGCTGCCGAGCAGGGCGAGCGTTTCCTCGTCGCGCCATCGGTGGGACGTTATGCGCTCCTCGGCGCATCGGCTCAGATCGGCGGCGCGACCGGGCGCCGTCTGTACGTCGCGCGCTTGCTGGATGAGCGCATGGCCCAGGTACTGAGCGAGCGCGTCGGCACGCCGATCCGCCTGATCAACTACCGGATGTTCGTCGAAGACAAGCGCGTCGACGACTTCACGCGGCTGCATTCCGCGGGTCTGTCCGATGGGCGCTCGGCAGTGCTGCGCATCCGCGATCTCGATTTGTACGCGGCCAGCTTCCCGGTGTTCGCGTCGACGGGCGAGGCGATCGCGCTCCTGGAGGCGCGGCTGCCGTCGGGCGAGATCGACGCATCGGTCGGCAGCCTGGTGCGGCGGCTGATCGTGACTGCGATCGTGCTGGCGGCGCTCGCAGTGCTCGCGGGTGTGATTCTCGGCCAGCAGGTCACGGGCCCGCTCGGCACGCTGAGCGATGCGGTCGGCAAGCTCGGCCAGGGCGACTTCTCGACCTCGATTCCCTCCGGCGGTACGCAGGAAGTTGGCAAGCTCGCGCGCACGATCGAGACCATGCGCGACAACCTCGTGCAGCTCACCGGTGAGCTGCGGCGGCGCGAAGCCGAGGCGCAAGCGGTGCTCGGCGGCATCGTCGAAGGTGTTTACGCAGTCGACAAGTCACGCGTCATTCGTTACTTGAATCCGCAGGCCGCGCGACTGCTCGGTGTGCAGGCCCACGAAGCGATCGGGCGCTTCTGCGGCGATGTGCTGAAGCCGTGTCTGGAAAACGGTGTGCGGCCCTGCGAGACGCGCTGCCCGATCATGCGCGCGCGGCTCGAAGGCAATGCTCAAGCCACCGAGCAACTGAACCTCACGAACGGCTCGCCGCGCACTACGATCATCACCAGCGCGGCGCCTGTCGACGATCTGCAGGTGCAAGTCATCCGCGACGAAACCGAGCTCGAAGGCGTGCGTCGCGCGCGCGATTCCGTCCTCGTGAACATCTCGCACGAATTCCGCACGCCGCTCGCGGCGCAGCTCGCGTCGATCGAGTTGCTGCGCGAGGGCGTCGACTCCATGTCGCGCGAGCAGCAGAAGGAGCTGGTCTTCTCGCTCGAGCGCGGCACGCTGCGCCTGACGCGCCTCATCGACAACCTGCTGGAAAGCGTGCGCATCGAGTCCGGTCAGCTCGGCATCCGACATCAGAACGTGTCGCTCGAGGAAGTGATCGCGGACGCGGACGCGTTGATCGGCGCCTTGCTCAATCAGCGCCGGCAGCGCCTGGAGCTGGAATTTCCGGAGGATCTGCCGCGCGTCGACGGCGACGGCCCGCGCCTGACGCAGGTCTTCGTCAACCTGCTGGCGAACGCCAGCAAGTTCGCGCCGGAGGACAGCGTCGTGCGCGTCGGGGCTGCGCCGCAGGGCGACAAGGTCACGGCCTGGGTCGAGGACGAAGGGCCCGGCGTGCCGGAGATCGAATCCGGCTCGATCTTCGAGCGTTTCTCGCGCGGCGCCGGCGAAGAGCCGGAGCCCGGCGGACTGGGCCTCGGATTGTGGATCGTGAAATCGATCATCGAGCGCCACGGCGGCGCGATCGCCGCGCGGCGCACGTCGGCCGGCAAGACGCGCTTCGAAGTGCAGCTGCCGGTGGCTCGCGAGTGACACACCTATGAAGATTCTCTGTGCCGATGACGACAAGGATCTGCTGGCGCTGATCGCGTTCACGCTATCGCAGGCCGGCTATCTGGTAGTGCGCGCCGGCGACGGCACGAGCGCGATCCGCGCCTTCGAAGCCGAAGTTCCGGACCTGGTGCTGCTCGACATCAACATGCCAGGCGCGAGCGGCTTCCAGGTGTGCGAGGCGATCCGCGCGCAATCGCGCGTTCCGGTCATGATGCTGACCGTGCGCGGCGAGGAAGAAGACCTGGTGCGCGCACTGGAGCTCGGCGCCGACGACTACATGACCAAGCCGTTCAGCCCGCGCACACTGCTGGCCCGAGTCAAAGCGCTGTTGCGGCGAGCGGGCCTGGAGAACTCCGCGCCGCTCGCGGCCGGGCGCGTGCAGCTGGACACGCAGGAGCACACCGTGCAGGTCGGCACCAAGGAGCCGGTGCGGCTGACGAAGCTCGAGCTCCGACTCCTGCAGATGCTGGTCGCGAACGCCGGTCACACCGTCAGCTCGGACCGATTGCTGATGCAGGTGTGGGGTCACAAAGGCTCGGGTGATCGTCAGCTGCTGAAGCAGCTCGTGCACCGGTTGCGGCAGAAGATCGAAGTGGATCCGGCCGCGCCGCAGATGCTGCAGACCGTCGTCGGTGCCGGTTACAAGCTCATCGTCGACTAGGCCCGACCAAGGAACACAGGCGCGTGCCCGCACTGTTGCGCACGATCGTGATCGTCGGCGGAGGCTTCTGCGGCACGGTGCTGGCCGCGAATCTCGTGCGACGGCCGCCGGCCGGCCCGACGCGGCTCGTGCTGATCGAGCGCAGCGGTGCGGTCGGGCGCGGTGTCGCTTACGCGGATCGCGAATTTCCGTATCTGCTCAACGTTCCGGCAAGCCGCATGTCCGCGAACAGCGCGGCCCCGAACGAATTCCTGGAGTTCGTGCAGCGGCGCATCCCTGGCGCTGGCGGCGAGGACTTCCTGCCGCGTGCGCTGTACGGCGAGTATCTGCAGGAGTTCCTGCTGGCGGCGCAGCTCAGCGCACCATCCAACGTTCGTCTCGATGTATTGCACGGCGACGTGACAAACGTGCGTCGTCTCGAGCGTCACTTGCCGCTGCAAGTCGAGCTGCGCGATGGCCGCAAGCTGACTGCCGACGATGTGGTCCTCGCGCTCGGCAACCCGAAGCCTGCTTCCTTGGCAGTGGCTGAACCGGTGGTCGATCACCCCGCGTACGTTATCGACCCGTGGTCGAGCGAGTTGCAGTTCACGCGCGCTGAGAAGGTGCTGCTGATCGGCACCGGCCTGACCGCAGCGGACGTGATCAATGCAGCGTCCGCGGATCCGCAACGCACGCCGACTCTGCATGCGCTGTCGCGTCACGGATTGGTGGCGCCACGACAGACCGCATTCCGGCCGGATGCATTCAAGGGTGACGGCAACGCGCTGGTGCTCGCTGCTTCGACATCGCTGCGGGGGCTGACGAAGTCAGTCCGGCTGCTCGCGCGCGAAGCCGAGAGTGTCGGCGGCGACTGGCGCGAAGCGATCACGTTCGTGCGCAACATGGCGCCGACGATCTGGCAACGGCTTTCCGAGCACGATCGCGTGCGCTTCCTGCGCCATCTGCGAGCCGTATGGGACGCGCATCGTCATCGTCTGCCGCTGCAATTGATCCAGCGCATCGAGGCATTGCGCAAAACGCAGCGCCTGCACGTTCACGCGGGCCAGCCGTTGCGATTCGCGGATCGCGATGGACGCATCGAAGTCGCATGGCGTCCGCGCGGCACTCGATCCGAGCGCAAGGATGTGTTCGATCGCGTCGTGAATTGCACCGGCCCGGACTATGCAGTGGCCCGCTCGACCGAACCGCTGTGGCGCAGCCTCGTGCAATGCGGTCTTTGCGTTCCCGACCCGCTGGGCCTGGGGCTGCGTACGGGGCCGCGTGGTGCGATTCTCGATGCGGATGGCTGGCCGGGCCCACACCTCTTCTATGTCGGCCCGATGCTGCGTGCCGACCTCTGGGAAGCCACTGCGGCTGCGGAATTGCGCGTGCACGCCGAGAAGCTCGCCACACTCCTGGCGACCGAGCGCGCATGATTTCAAGAACGTAATCTTTACACGGACCCTTCAAGTCACAATCGCGGTCTGTGAGTGCTATCAACTGGAATCGATGGCGTCCATGGCTGATCGGCGCGGCTCTGCTGGCCGTCAGCGCGCTGCTATTCGACGCGCTGCGTGGACTGCTCCGAGAAGTCAGCTATGCGGAAGTCGTGCAGCAGATCGCGACACAGCCCGCCACGGCCCTTTTGCTATCGGGGCTCGCGACCGTCTTGAGCTATCTCGTACTAACCGGTTACGACTTCTCAGCACTTACGTACGTGGGCGTGCAGGTTCGCCGCACCACTGTCGTACTCACATCGTTCATTGCCTATGCACTTGGCAACACGGTAGGTCTAGGTGTGCTCACCGGCGGCGCCGTGCGCATGCGCTTGTACACGGCCGCCGGCATCGACGCTGCGCGCGTCGCACAGGCTGCGGCATTCAATGCGGGTGCATTCGTCATCGGCATGACTGCATTCGGCGCTGCGGGACTGCTGTGGGGAGCGCCTGATGTTGCAGAGTTGGTGCGAATTCCGAGCTGGCTGCTGCGCGCGATTGCAATCCTGCTGTTGCTCGCGGTCGGCGCTCTGGTTGTCGCGGCCGCGCGCAGCCGTGAGATCAAGATCCTCAATCGTTGGCCGGTGCGGCTGCCGCCGCCAGAGCTCGCGATCCGCCAGCTGCTGATTTCCGCGCTCGATCTCAGCGCATCGGCTGCAGCGCTGTGGTTTCTGCTGCCTGCGAACATCGTCAGCCTGCCCGCGTTCTTCGCGTGGTATGCGATGGCGGTCGCACTCGGCTTGCTGAGTCATGTGCCCGGTGGTCTGGGTGTTTTCGAAGCTGTCATTCTGCTGGCGTGCGGTGGCCGTGCGCCGCCGGAGCAGATCATCGGCGCGCTCGTTCTCTATCGGATCATCTACTACCTGCTGCCCCTGATCGCTGCCGCGATGCTGCTCGCAGGCTACGAGCTGCGCTCCGGCGTAGCAGCGCCGATCCGTCGAGCCGCGGTCGCAATCTCACCGATGCTGCTGGCGACGCTGACGTTCATAGCTGGAGCGTGGTTGCTGGTCTCGGGCGTGACGCCGCTGTCGGGCGCTGCGACGGATCTGCTGGAGTTGCACGTGCCATTGCCGCTCGTCGAGGCGTCGCACTTCATCGGCAGCGTCGCGGGATTTGCCATGCTCGTGATCGCGCGTGGTCTGTTCCATCGGCTGGATGCGGCGTGGTGGGGCGCATTCCTGCTGGCGCTCATCGCCGCGGTGCTCGCGATGCCGAAGGGCATCGCGCTGTCGGAGGCCGCATATCTCACCGTGCTGGCATTCCTGCTGCTGGCTTCGCGGCGGCAGTTCGAGCGGCGCTCGGCGCTGTTCTCGCAAGCGCTCGGCTGGGCCTGGATCGTGTCGATCGCCTGGGTCCTTGCGGCCACCGTGCTGATCCTGTTCTTCGCCTATCGCGAAGTGCAGTACGACCGCGAGTTGTGGTGGGTATTCGAGTTCGACGCGAACGCGCCGCGCGGATTGCGCGCGATCCTGGGCGTGATGCTCGCGGGCCTCGGCTTCGCGATCTGGCAGCTGTTGCGTCCATCGACTGGCGTGCCGGCGCTGCCGAGCGCAGCGGATCTCGACCGCGCGGAAGCGATCGTCAGCGCGCAGCCGTATGCTGATGCGAATCTGGTGCTCGTCGGCGACAAACACTTGATGTTCTCGGCAACAGGCAAGGCGTTCGTCATGTTCGGACGCCAGGGACGCTCGTGGATCTCGCTGTTCGATCCGGTCGGCGCGCGCGCCGAGTGGCCGGAGCTGATCTGGCGCTTCATCGAAGAAGCGACCGATCACGGCGGCCGCGCGATCTTCTATCAAGTACGGCCGGAGTCGCTGTCGCTGTATCTCGATGCGGGCCTGCGGGCGTTGAAGCTCGGCGAATATGCCTTCGTGCCCCTGCAAGAGTTCGGCCTGCAAGGCTCGAAGCGCGCCGACCTGCGCTACGCGGTGCATCGTGCGGAACGCGATGGCTTGAGCTTCTCCGTCGCGCCGCCCAGCGAAGTGCCAGCGCTGCTTCCCGACTTGCGCACGGTTTCCGCTGCCTGGCTGGCCGAGTCACGCACGCGCGAGAAAGGGTTTTCGCTGGGTGCGTTCCGCGACGACTATGTGCTACGCCGGCCAGTCGCGATCGTGCGCCAGCGCGGCGCGATCGTCGCGTTCGCGAACGTCCTGTGCACGCAGCAGCAGAGCGAGGTCAGCGTCGACCTCATGCGGCAGCTGCCGAGCGCGCCGTCGGGCACGATGGATTTTCTGTTCACCCAGCTGATGCTGCACTTCAAAGCGCAGGGCGTGCAGCGCTTCGCGCTCGGCATGGCGCCGATGGCCGGCATGGTGACGCACGAGCTGGCGCCGAGCTGGCATCGTTTCGGGCGCTGGCTGTTCGACTCGGGCGAGAGCTTCTATAACTTCCGCGGCTTGCGCAGCTTCAAGGACAAGTTCCTGCCGGTGTGGGAGCCGCGCTATCTCGCCGCGCCGCCGGGCATGGCGACGTTGCTGTCGGTCGCGGACGTGACGGCGCTGATCGCCGGCGGGCTGCGCGGCGTGATCGCGAAATGAAGCGTTGGTGGTTGCTGGCGTTGTTGTGGAGCGCCGCGCAGTGCGGCGCCGAGACGCTCTCGCACGGGCGCTTCGAGAACCTCGCGATCTATCGTCCGGGCGGCGAGGTGCAACGTGTCGTGCTGTTCTTGAGCGGCGAACAGGGTTGGAACGAGCAGCTATCGCGCAGTGCTCAGCTGCTGGCCTCGCAGGGAGCGCTGGTCGCCGGGATCGATTCGCGCGCGCTGTTCGCGAACCTGGAGCGCGACGGTGCCGAGTGCGTCTATCCGGATGGCGACCTGGAAAATCTCAGCCATTTCCTGCAGGCGTACTATCGCTTGCCGAGCTACGAGCCGTCGGTGCTCGTCGGCTACGGTTCCGGTGCGACGCTGACTTACGCGATGGTCGCGCAAGCGCCGGCGGAGACATTCGCGGGCGGCGTTTCCATCGACTTCTGTCCGGAGCTGCGCCTGCGCAAACGCCTCTGCGAGGCGAACTCCCTGCACACGGTGCCCGTCGCCAAAGAGCGCAGCCTGCTCGTGCCGGACAAGCTCGAAGCGCAGTGGATCGTGTTGCAATCGCCGGCGAAACGCGCCTGCCGCCCGGCCGTGACGCAACGATTCGTAGATGGAGCACCGGGCAGCCGGCTCGTGCCGGTGTCGCAGGATCCGAAGTCCGGGAACTGGGAAGCGGCGCTGTTGACGGCCGTGCAGCGTCTGGATCCGCCGCCGCGAAAACGTGCGACCCCGCCGCCCGCCGAGCTCGCCGGCTTGCCGATCGTGGAAGTCCCGGCGAAGCGAGCCGGGACCACGCTCGCGATCCTGATTTCCGGCGACGGCGGCTGGGCGGGTATCGACAAGGCGGTGTCTGCCTCGCTTGCGGAGAAAGGCATCGCGGTAGTCGGCATCGACTCGCTGCGGTACTTCTGGAAGGAGCGCACGCCGCAGAGCACCGCGGCGGACGTCGACCGCATCGTGAATCACTATCTGGACGCGTGGGACCGCAACGACGTTCTGCTGATCGGCTATTCGCAGGGCGCGGACATTCTGCCGTTCGTGGTCAATCGATTGCCGGCAGCGACGCGCGCCCGCGTGCGGCTCGCAGCGCTGCTCGGGCTCGGCGAGCGCGCCGTGTTCGAGTTTCGTCTTGCAAACTGGCTGACACAGAGCGACGACGGCTTGCCGATCGCGCCGGAGCTGCAGCGAATGGCGAACGTTCGCGCTTTGTGCGTTTACAGCGACGAAGGCGACGAATCGTCGTGCCCGGATGCAGCGAGCAGCACGCTGCACGCGGTAAACTTGCCCGGCGGTCATCACTTCGGCGGCGACTACGATCGCGTCGCCGCGTTGATCCTGGAGCAACTGCGCTGACATGGCCCACTGAGATGGCCCACTGAGATGGCATTGCGCATTGGCAAGCTCGCGCGCCTCACCGGCCGCAGCGTTCACACGATCCGCTGGTACGAAACGCAGCGGTTGATCCCCGGCGTGCGGCGCGATCCGCAGGGGCGCAGGGTCTACCACGAGCAGCACGTCGAATGGCTGGCGTTGCTGGAGCGCTTGCGCCGCAGCGGCATGTCGATCAAAGAGCTGCGGGATTACGCCTCGATGGTGCGCAAGGGCTCGGCCTCACTGCGCGAGCGCCAGCAACTCCTGCGGACGCATCGCCGCTTGATCGAGCAGCGCATCGCGGATCTCTCGCAGGCGTTGCAGATCGTCGACGGCAAGATCGAGTTCTACGCGAAGTGGATCAGCAGCGGCGTGCAGCCGCCGCTTCCTTACCAGGGGTCGAAGCAATCGTAATTGTGCTGGCGCACGATCTTGCCGTCACGGTAGGTGAGAAAGATCGCAAAGCGCGCGCGCATTTGTCCGCCCGCCGGGATGATGCCCATCGGTACTGCGAGCGTGCCGGTCCAGATTGCTTCC
>Ga0134123_10000262_pt1 | contig 36054 bp, 24 predicted proteins | sample KB303_FD_96460 | JGI IMG/M metagenome (GOLD analysis project Ga0134123, IMG submission 96460) | Terrestrial soil microbial communities without Nitrogen fertilizer from Kellogg Biological Station, Michigan, USA - KB3-0-3 | ecosystem: Environmental > Terrestrial > Soil > Unclassified ...
TCCGTACAAATAGCGTTCACCCGCGACTTCGAGCTCCGCATCTGGAGATGTCTTTGGTGCGGGAGGAGTGGCTACTTTCGCAGCAGGCTTCGGAGTTGGTGTCCGATTCGGCTTCTTCGGGGTGGCCGACACGCTAGGCGGAGGAGCTGCCTTCGCTTCCTCTGCGGGTTTTTCAGGCGGTGTCTGTGCGCCAGTTGCCGGTTGTTCGGTCGGCGGGTTATTCGCGGCCGACGCACCCTGCGCCGGCGGCGGCTGCCCACCTTCAGGCGGGAATTCAGTGCTCTTACCGGTATCCGCCGGCTTGTTTTGATCGGGCTGCGTGGGTAAGACGTCACCGGAGCCCGTCATCGGCCTATCGATGTGGGTCTGTTGCTCTTGTGATTGCGCCGGTGCTACTTCCGATGGAGAGGCCGACTGCTGTGCTGATTGGCCTGCTCCGAAGCGATTAAATGGATACCCATGGTGCTTCCATTGCCAATAACCCGCCCCACCAATGGCTGCCAGCAGGATCACGACAAAGATCAACCCTGCGTAGGACCGGGGTGGCTCGTCCTCATAAAGGTAGTGAAACTCGGTCTTAGGATCTTCAGAAAGGCCGAGGAAGGAAGGGCCATGAACGTTCTCAGCAGAGGGGCCACGCTTTTCCGCTTCAGCACTTCCGTTGGAGGGCTTAGGTACTGCGGCGACCTCGCGCACCGATGGTTTTGGTGGGACTTGAGGATGCGCCAGGGCTGCCCCGCACATTCCACAGAAACGGTATTCTGGGCTGTTGTCGTACCCGCAATGGGTGCAGCGGACATACATTGTTTCAAGCATATCGCATTCGTTAGATGGCAGAAAGGCTGCTGCCGTTGGAAGCTGCTTGCCCGAACCGAGGTGCCTGAAGTCGGCGCTCCAAAACGGCTGGTAAACGTTGATCCTGCTTGCTTTACAGCCTCGCCAGCAGCATGTTAGCCTAAATCCATACAACTTAAAGGTTGAAAAATTAGAAGGAGTGCATCAGGTTAGTGCTAGCCAGAGAGCAAAAGAAATCCCTCATTGACCAGTACGGAACGCATCCCACCGATACGGGCAGTCCAGAAGTCCAAATCGCTCTGTTGAGCGAACGCATTGGTCAACTGACGGAGCACTTCAAATCGCACCAGAAAGACCATGGTTCACGCCGCGGTCTTCTTATGCTGGTCAGCAAGCGGCGTCGCTTGCTCGACTACCTCAAAAAATACGATTCCGAGCGCTACAAAACGGTTGTTCAGAGACTCGGCCTCCGCAAGTAGGAGACTTCTCTCTTTGGGCTGTTTGTTCCATGCTTTCGGGACAGCGTCGTAGTGTTTTTTGAAGTAAGTGAAATTCCATTCTCTCTGGTGCTCAGCGGTCAGCAGTGAGCAGCTGTGTGCAAGTGGTATGGCTAGCTTCATTGCCGGTCCGCATGTTGCGGGTGCTCGTAGCTTGCCGCTCGATGCTAACGGCTGGCTCTACCTGCCCTCCTCATCAAGGACAAATCATGAAACAAGAAATCTCGATCGACCTCGCAGGCGGGAAGCGGATCTTTTTTGAAACTGGAAAATTGGCCAAGCAGGCCCACGGCTCAACTGTTGTTCGCATAGGCGATAACGTAGTACTAGCCAGTGCCGTAGCGAATACCGAACCCCGCGAAGGCATCGACTTTTTCCCTTTGACGGTTGACTATCGCGAATACACATACGCCGGTGGGCGCATCCCCGGCGGCTTCATCAAGCGCGAGGGTCGGCCCAGCGAGCGCGAAATACTGACCAGCCGCCAGATCGATCGTCCGATTCGGCCGTTGTTTCCAGAGGGCTTCCGCAATGAAACGCAAGTCATTGCATTCGTCCTCTCGGCTGATACCGAGAACGATCCCGATGTTTGCGCCATTAACGGCGCATCCGCCGCGCTCACCATCTCCGACATTCCATTCCACGGCCCGGTTGGAGCAGTTCGTGTCGGCTTGATCAATGGCCAGTTCATCATCAATCCGACCTACAGCGAGATGCGCGAAAGCTTGCTGAATATTATGGTCGTTGGAACGTCCGAAGGCATCGTGATGATTGAGTCGGGCGCCAAGGAAGTCAAAGAGGAGACGGTGGTTGATGCCATCGAATTCGGCCACGCCGAAATCAAAAAGATCTGTGCGGGCATCAACGAACTTCGCGAGAAGGCTGGAAAGCCTAAGCGTCAAGTTGCCGCACCCGAGTTTGATCAGGCTTATTATGACGAACTCAAATCGAAGATCGGCGCCGATCTTGCCGATCGCCTCGACACTCAAAAGCACCCCAAGTCGGAGAGCTACACACTGGTGGCAGAGCTGAAGAAGGCTCTCATCGCTGCGCTTCCTGAAGAAGATGAAGCAGCACAGTCAAAGCTGAAAACCTATTACGAGGTTCTTCGCGAGCGGATCTTCCGCGAGGCAGTCACCAATCAGAGGCGCCGCCCCGACGGTCGCGCGTTCGATCAGATTCGCGACATCTGGATCGAGGTTGGCATCCTTCCGCGCACCCACGGTTCGGCGATCTTTACCCGCGGCGAAACTCAAGCGCTGGTAACGACTACCCTAGGCACCAGCGACGATATGCAGCGTCTCGAAGTCTTCGAGGGCGAAGCCAAAAAACGCTTCATGTTGCACTACAATTTCCCGCCATTCTCGGTTGGGGAAGTCGGCTTTCTGCGTGGAGCTGGTCGACGCGAGATTGGTCACGGCGCCTTGGCTGAGCGGGCTGTTTCTGCCGTGCTGCCCACGGAAGAAAAGTGGCCCTACGCCATGCGCGTGGTTTCCGACATCCTGGAATCGAACGGTTCCTCGTCGATGGCAACGGTATGCGGCGCAGCCCTCTCTCTGATGGACGCAGGCGTCCCGCTCAAGGCTCCCGTCGCAGGCGTAGCGATGGGGTTGGTTAAAGAAGGCGATCAATACGCCATCCTGACTGACATTGCTGGCGCCGAAGATCACTATGGCGACATGGACTTCAAAGTGGCGGGCACCAAAGAGGGCATCACCGCCCTCCAGATGGACATCAAGGTCGGCGGCATCACACCGCAAATCATGCGCGAAGCTTTGGCTCAGGCGCAGCGCGGGCGTCTGTTCATCCTCGGAAAGATGGATGAGGTCATTTCGACGCATCGCGAGAAGGTTTCAGCGTACGCACCACGCATTTACACCCTGCAGATTCCGGTCGACAAGATTCGCGACGTCATCGGGCCCGGCGGCAAAATGATTCGCTCGATCATTGAACAGACAGGAGTGAAGATCGACGTCGAAGACACCGGCAAAGTGAACGTGGCTTCAAACGACGAGGTTTCCGCAAACAAGGCCATTCAGATCATCCGCGATTTGACCGCTACTGCCGAGGTGGGGAAGACTTATCTTGGCAAAGTCACGCGGTTGGCGGATTTCGGGGCCTTCGTTGAAATCATTCCGGGAACCGAAGGTCTGCTGCATATCAGCGAGGTCGCGGAACATCGCATTAAGGATGTCCGCGACGAACTGAAAGAAGGCGACCAGGTACTGGTGAAAGTACTAGCGGTCGAAGGCAATCGCATTCGCCTGTCGCGCAAAGCGATTCTCAAAGAGCAGCGCGCGAAGATGGGTGGTGGGGCGCCGGCGCCTGCTGCTCCGGTCGAAGGCGAGACAGAGTCCGAGGCCCAGACCGTTCCCGTCGCTGCAGGTCCAGCGCTGACGCTTGAAGGCGGAGCTGAGTTCGACGAAGGCGACGAGCCGAACTTCAATCGCATCGATGCACCGCCCGCCGGTGATCGCGGAGGAGACCGTGGAGGTGACCGCGGGGGCGATCGCGGAGGACGTGGCGGCCGTCCTGGCGGAGGTGGTGGACGCCATCGCCGTCGCCGCGGCGGACACGGTGGAGGAGGCCACGGCGGCCACGGAGGTCACGGCGGCGGACGGCGCTGAGCCGGAATTTTACTCATAGCCAGAGACACAGGAGGCCGCGAGCAATCGCGGCCTTCTCATTAACGGAATTGCCCTTCTGGCCATGCCTACAGGAGGAATGTGTGTTCGAAGTCACCCTCAAGCGATTTGAAAACCCAGACGAAGTACGAACGTTTGAAAAGGGCAAGTTCGAGATCGTGCAGCTCGGCGGAATGACAGTCGGGCGCGCAACCTATGAACCGGGCTGGAAATGGTCGTTGCACGTCGGCAAGGCCTCTGGGTTAAAGATTTGTCCTGTTGAGCACGTCGGCATGGTTGTCTCGGGCTGCGCAACGGCTGCTATGCAAGATGGGCGCGTCGTCGAGATGCGAGCTGGTGACATCTTCCACATTGAACCGGGACACGACAGTTGGGTCGTCGGAGATGAACCGTATGTCTCGCTCCATTTCCTGGGTGCCAACGCTTATGCGAGACACAAGTGAACGTTGATAGATGTCCTCCGAAATCTGATTGTCAGCATAGTCGGTGGTCAAATCCGGGGGCTTTCGGTCGCAATGGGCAACACCATCTACACCGTCGGGTACGAACCGCCGCTAGAAAGAGACAATAAATTCCTCCACTTGGGGAAATACGCTTGCATCCGTGCACGGGTCAGCGGCGAGAGCTTAACGGTTCGCTGGCCAGACGGCACAGAAGCGACGGGCAAGATCATTCGGCGCGAGAACATCCATCCTCATCGCGCCAAGCCTGCATGATCCAAAGCAGAGTGAAGGGACAAATAGCGGAGGCAAGTTGGCTCTCAATTCATCTCGGGGATCAATTTTCGCCATTTAGAATCTTTGCCAGCCCAACTATTCCACCCTTGTAGGAAGGAACGTCCAAGCGGGTCTAAAAGTTCGACTCGCGTCAGCGATGTACGACTCGCCCGCGCTAGCATGGTTCCTTCTCTGCATCACTTTCTGCCAAAGAACCGCGTGTTCCGGCGTAGAAACGATTTGGAACATTAGCCAGGGGCAATACCGCCCTTTCAGTTCCAAACCTGTATAGTACGCACCATGCGATACGTTGCCCTTATCTTCGTTTGCCTCTCGTTGCAGGTCGCCGCAGCCAGTCAATCGTTCACGGTCATTTTTCCGACGGAAGCCAGCGCACAATCCTTGAATGGGCGTCTTTTGCTGCTTCTCTCGACGGATCCCAGCGCGGAGCCGCGCATGCAGATTAATGACACCCCGCGCACGCAAATGCTTTTTGGCGTAACTGTTGATGGATGGGAGCCAAACCAGCCTATGACGGTGGATGCTGGCGCGTGGGGTTATCCTGTCCGCAGCCTGAAAGACGTTCCGCAGGGCGAATACACGGTACAAGCGGTGCTCAACAAGTACGAAACCTTTCATCGCTCGGACGGCAAGACGATAAAACTTCACATGGATCAAGGGGAGGGCCAGCACTGGAACATTTCGCCGGGCAATCTTTATTCGAAGCCGCAAAAAATCACGGTAACAAAGGGCGGAGCTGCCATTCCGATCTCGCTTACAGAGGTGATTCCGCCCATTGCTGCTAAGCCCGATAATAAGTACGTTCGGCGCATCCATATTCAAAGCCAACTGCTTACGAAATTTTGGGGACGGCCGATGGAACTGAGCGCCATTGTTCTGGTTCCGGAAGGTTTTGATGAACATCCCAAGGCGCATTTTCCACTGATGATCTTCCACGACCACTTCGTGGATGATTTCGATAACTTTCGGACCACGCCTCCCGATCCCAACCTGAAGCCGGACTATAGTGAACGCTTCCATATCTCCGGCTACAACAAGATTCAGCAGCAGGAGGCGTACAAGTTTTACCAGCAATGGATTTCGTCGAAATTTCCACGTTTTCTGGCTGTCAAGATCCAGCACGCCAATCCGTATTACGACGACTCCTATGCCGTGAATTCCGCCAATGTAGGGCCGTACGGTGATGCCATCGAGCAGGAATTGATTCCCGCGATCGAGAAGCAGTTTCGCGCAATTGGTCAGGGCTGGGCGCGTTTTGTTTACGGCGGATCAACGGGGGGATGGGAGGCACTTGCGGTCCAGATTTACCATCCCGACTACTACAACAGTGCGTTTGCAGCATGTCCCGACCCGATCGATTTTCACGCATACACCAACGTGAATCTCTATGAGGATAAGAATGCTTTTTTCATCGAAGGTCCGCACACCCGTGTCGCTCAGCCATCCATGCGCGACTACCTCGGCCATACCTTCATCACTACCCAAGAGTTCAACGCTTACGAGCTAGCGCTCGGCGATCATGGCCGCAGCGGCGAACAGTTCGATATCTGGCAAGCCGTCTACGGTCCGGTGGGTGAGGACGGGTATCCGCAGCCCATCTTTAACAAAATGACTGGCGAGATCGATCACGGCGTGGCCGAATATTGGCGCGAACACTACGATCTGGAAGCGATTTTGCAGCGTGACTGGGCAAAAATCGGCCCCAAGCTCGCCGGCAAAATTCACATTTATGTCGGTTCCGACGATACATACTTCCTGAATGATGCGGTTTATCGCATGGAAGATTTTTTGAAGTCCACAACGAATCCGCCATACGACGGCGAAGTAAGATACGGTCCGCGTGCCGAGCATTGCTGGAACGGCGATCCAACTTTGCCCAACTACCTCTCACGCCTGCACTACAACACTCAATACTTGCCTAAAATTCTAGATCGGATACGTAAGAGCGCCCCTAAAGGGGCAGATTTGACGAGCTGGAGATATTGAGGGAAAGCCAGCTAGGTCATCGTTCAGCCACGTTACACCTGCCCCAGTTCGCAGCGCCAAGGGTTGATACGGGCGGTCTCGCCCCTCTCGCATCTTCGGCAAAGGCACTCGAGAACGGAAACCTTGCAATGGTAGACTGCGCCAAGGGAGGCGGCCTGAGTCGATGAGCCTTTTATCGTATGGAAAGGATCCTTGTATTCTTCATAAGCCATTGAATTTTAAAATATGGAAGCGCATGCAATCCGGTGATTGCCCCGGTCTTCAAAACCGGCGGGCGGCATCTTGCGATGTCGCCGGTGGGTTCGACCCCCACTCGCTTCCGCCAATGTTTTCATAAGTTTGCGAGTGACCTGCCCCCTGCTTTCGTGCACGCGATTATACGACAGTTTGCGCCTCCGGGTTTGCGGCTGAGGACGGCGTAGCCAGCAAAGCGGAGCCGGACTCAGCCGCTCTCCTCGATGTAGAAATTCCTCCGGCGTTAAGTAGCCCAAACTGCTGTGCGGACGTTCCTCGTTGTATTCCTTCCGCCACGATGTAATCTTCCGTCTTGCATCGAATAAGTTCTTAAACCAACTTATGCCCAAACATTCCTCTCACAGTCGTCCATGAAAGCTTTCCACGTGTGCGTTCTGCGTCGGTTTTCCTGGTTGGATATGCACCAGCTCGATCTGCTGCTCGATGCACCACGCCAGAAAATGCCGGCTGGTCAGCTCTGGCCCGTTGTCACAGCGAATCGCCTGCGGCTTCCCCCGTTCGGCAACGATTCCCTCCAACACCCGCGTCACTCTTCGACTCGCAAAGCTCGTGTCCACTTCCAACGCCAGAATGGATCAGAACACCATTGGTGATCTTCAAAACCGGCGGGTGGCATCTTGCGATGTCACCGTTGGGTTCGCCCCCCCCTCGCTTCCGCCATTTATTTTTGTAGTTTACGGGGACTCTGGTGCAGGCTTGAGTTGAGGATGACTGGTCGAAAAATGGCCCAGCGTGATAAAAACCATGATAAATGTATCGCGGGTTATGCGGAAACCGGGCAACTGAAATCACTGTTCTGGTTCGTTCAGACCGCACGTCTAAAAGCCCCACACCCATCGGCTATGCGAGATCTCCTCGCCGCCAGATGCGGCGCTCATCCCCTTCCCTCATCCGCGTTCCGTGCGGACTCCCTACTTTTTACCATGCTCACCGCCAACAACAGGATTGCGTTTTCGGCTATCACGGGGCCGAAATGGTCCGTGTAATCTGCGTCGGCACCTCGGAAGCCATGCGTTCCCTTGAGTTTTAGTTCCGAAACTAGTTTCCCAGGGCGAGGGTTCTGCCACTCATAAACGAACATGGTGATGGGCTTCGCGCTTTCCCCGTTAACTACGATCGGATCCGCACCGTAACAATATCCATGACCAGTTTTACGTGATTGCCAATCCCACTCGGCGATATTAACGCCGTAACGAATCGGAATCGTTTCCGTATATCCATCTTCGTAGTGGGCTTCATACCACCCAAGCAGGTCGGCGGAATCAAAAACATCCCATAACAAACGATCAGGTTCTCGATTCGCGGCCGGTTCTGCGCAAGCATGCAAAAACAAAAGGCTAGCGAGATCGGAATCAATCCGAATTGCATCTACCGACGAGGGCAGGGTCGTCGGCTTGTTTCCCTGGGTCGCGACGACGATCGCAGTCTTCTCGTTCAATCGAGTGAGGCGGAACGGTACTCTTCCTATATAGATCGTCCGTTGCTGGATTGAATTCAGGTCGCAATCACTCACCCATTCACGACCCCCTACGTTGAAACGGGAAGAGATATCAAATGGAGTGAACGCTGATTCTGTGGAACTCGGAGGAAGTTGGCCGCGAAATCGACTACGAATGAGTGGCATGCGCGCCTGCGCGATGTCGGCCAGTCGCCTTCCGTTTATCACGTCCCCATGCCATAAGATGTTGCTGCATCCCATGACGTCAGTGATTATGGTTCGCCCGAAGTTAGATTCGCTCGTCGCAAACCACGCTGAGGGCGCACCTCCCAAGACCGTGCGTCGTGTGCTGCGCGTTGAGTAGTTTTCGATGGTCGGACTGAAGTTTCCATAGACCTGCATGAAACCCAATCCCTCGAGAACCTCCTCGTTCTTCTCTGCCTGCTCTTCGGACCACTCACCTTCAGCCTTGGACCAAAACCAATTGAAGATGAGGATGTCTTTCGGGATGAGCCGTTCAACTTGTTCGCGCGTCATCCCACCGGCGACTTTATAACTCCAGCCGTCTCGTGCGTGCCTTTCGCGAAGACCCACGCCGCGGACACTCTCGAGAAGCATGTCACCCCACATCGCCATGCCAACGTTCTTCGTGCGAAGATAAGCGCGAATCCGAGCCACGTCCTCACCGTACCGTTCTCCAATATCGCGGTCCCCGCATACCGGACAAAGTCCTACTGGAGCAAACAACTCGTCATGCCCCACATGCAGCATCCTTGGCTTCAGCAAGTCAATGTACTCGTCGTAAACCTCGAAAAGCAGCTCATATGTCTTTGGGTTCGATGGGCAGTAGGTGTCTGGCCACCTGTCCCCCGGCACCTCGGATAGTTCTTTGTGCCGCGCCAGAAGATAGTAGCTGTGCGTGAAAGAAGGAAGCTCGGGAATCAGTTCGATTCCCTGCGAGCGGACGAAGTCAGCTAACTCAGCCACTTCTTGTGGATCGAGGAAGTCACCGTCAGCCGTGTCCTGGTGGCAAGAATTCTGCTCGCGCCCGTGAAGAGAGCCGGGCGGGTAGTTGCGCCGGGAATAATTGGTGTCGAGCAACATCTCCCTCCAGCCGGCGTTCAGCTCCGGATGACTCTCGAGTCGCATGCCAGCGTTGAGTTCCATGATCAAGATGTTGTACTTGTGCGCCACCACGAAGTCTCGAATGAAGCGTTTGAAGAAAGGGATATTCTGGGGGCCGGGAAGATACAGCTTCAATCCACGAAAAGGCTTATGCGGACGATCAATAACGTCAATGCACGGCAAGCTCGGCGCGTCGTCAGAATCGATCAACTGCCTAAGCGATTGCAACCCGTGGCGTACACCCTGAGAATCCGCCCCAGATATGACGGCGAGATCATGCCCGATACGAAGCGTATACGCTTCGGGCAAGGAATTGTTTTCGATGGCTTGCGGGCCCACTTGCGCGATAGCACGGCGAATCAAAGAGCGTTGTGAGGTCCCAATCACAATCGCACGCTTGCCCGCCGGGAGTGCGGAAGTGGAGCTGATTTTCAAGACGAGCCCGAACCAATCTGCTAGGTCGTCGCGTAATGCTTTGGCGGCGGACAGTTCCTCCAGTGAACCATCGGAAGGAGTGACGATGTCGACGTCGTGCGTGATTTTGAAGTGCCCTTCCCGCATTGAGGCGGAAAAAGGTACAGGAAATATCCGTATTTCGTTCGTATCCAGAGGCGGTTGAACAGCTTTTGGCCCGAGCCAAACTTGTCCTGGTATTCGTGATGCCAGCAGGCCTGATGCTGAACTGAGAAGGAACTCGCGTCGTCTCATGAGGGAAACAGTGGCAGCCGTGACTTCATCGTCTCGAACAAGGGTGTGCTCATCCCCGAGGAACAACTCCGCGTTTGCAACGTCGGGAAGAACTGCCACGATACTAGACGATGGGAATTGAAACAATGAAAAACGCAGAAGTCGGTCCGGCAAAGGCGCCGGCTACTCGATGCCTTGTTCCAAGTAGAGGGGAGATCCGACTACGGGGAGACCGAGAGGTAGCGTGATAAAAACGTGATAGTTCCACGTTCGTGCCGGAGCAATTTCGGTCAGAACAGATCAGAACGCATTGCTCGTAAGCCGCTGAAGAATCAGTTATAGTAGAGAATTTTCAGAATAGATCAGAACACCTTTGGTGATCTTCAAAACCGGCGGGCGGCATCTTGCGATGTCGCCGGCGGGCTCGACTCCCACTCGCTTCCGCCAATTTTCTCAATGAGTTACGTGGTCTTATGGCCAGCCCATTACTTCTCCACGATATAAAGAGACTCCAGATAAGCTCTCAAGAGCACTTGGCGTGTGCTGGTAGGTTTGATTTCTCCCTCAAGCGAGCGGCTTAGCACCTCACCAATCTTCCTTGTTAATCGATGGCATTACCTCCTGGGGTCTTGCCTGTAAAACAATTATAACAGTAAATGTTATAATACTTAGTATCGGAGATTCGACCTATGGATGGGACGACATTGCGGGAAGCCCGGCTGAGTAAGCGGTGGACGCAGCAACAAGCTGCGCAGGCACTTGGCGTCACGCAGGCCTACTGGTCGATGATGGAGAAAGGGCGGCGCGAAGTTCCGAAATCTTTCGTTTGTAGGGCGATGAAGGCGTTGAAGCTTCCAGCCACCGTCCTACCGCTGCCGTCGGAAAGTCCGTTGGACCACGTTCGGGCAGGGAGAAACGATTTCGGCGCAGAGCTGGGCGCGCTGGGTTACCCGGCATTTGCCTACCTGGGGAAAAAGACAAAAGTGAACCCGGCGCTGCTCTTGTTCGGCGCACTGAACGAACGCTATCTCGATTCCCGCGTAGCTGAAGGCCTGCCGTGGCTCGCACTAACGTATGCGGACATGGACTGGAACTGGTTAGTCCGAAATGCGAAGGTGTGTGACCGACAAAACCGACTGGGATTTGTTGTCTCTCTCGCGGCTGAGCTTGCAGAGTCAGACCCTGCGAGCAACAGCGATAAGGTTCGCAAACTGCGAGAGTGCCAGCGAAGCCTGGAAGCCGCACGCCTTCAAGCCGAGGACACTCTCTGCCATGACTCAATGACCAATGCTGAGCGCACCTGGCTCCGTGAACACCGCTCGCCAGTAGCGGCCCACTGGAACCTGGTTACTGATTTGAGGAAAGAACACCTTGCCTACGCATCCGAGTAACACCATTCCGGAACCTTGGCTTTCGTTTTTGCGAGAGTTGGATTTGGCAGTCCAGGATGGTAATCCAGAGCGCGAAGACCTCACTCTGCGTTTGTGGATTGCGGCCATCGAGGAAGAACGGTCGGGGTAACCTCTGCCACCACTCTTTATCTCTGATCTGGGCCATTCTCCTCGATCGTCGTATCCTAGGAAACGCCGAGGGAACCTGAGCGTGATAAAAACGTGATAGTTCTATGCTCAGAACGGATCATATCGGATCAAAACGCGTCAGAAAGTGATTTCGTTAAACCCTTGAAAAATCAGTTATAGTAGAAAATTTTCAGAACGGCTCAGAACACCTTTGGTGATCTTCAAAACCGGCGGGCGGCATTTTGCGATGTCGCCGGTGGGTTCGACCCCCACTCGCTTCCGCCAATATTATCAATGGTTTACTAGAGGTCCATTTCTAAACGGAACGAAGCGATCTCGCGATTACAAACGTGATACACGTTTCTTGCAATGTTTTCGGATCTCATGCGGGGACATCTTTGGGTCCTTAAACCCCACTGGTACAAGTTGAACGAACCCTGATCCCTAATCTCGGCGAGCTCCCCGGCAGAGGCAAAGTCGGAGGAATTAGCGCGAAAGTAGTCACGAGAGGAATACGAGCTAGAGTCGCCATCCGACCTCGTGAAGATCGGCAGAGCGAAGCCACTCCGTGTCCCGACCTCTCCTCCAACCCGAGCTGGCTCGCCGAGGCCAAGCTCTTCTGGCTGCTGGTTCGTCGATGCTGGTCAGGCTGGAATCAAGGACCCCTCGTCATCACACCACCGAGATTCAAGGATAGTCAACCGCGCAACGGAAACCAATGGTGTCGTCCTCCACATCGGTCTCTTGCTCGGACCGGTGAGAGACGCGAACAGACTTGGCGTCACTGCCCCAGAATGCCCCGCGCACCACGGCCGTGGCATTGGAAGCCAGTGGCTGGTCAACATTCGGACCGGTTGCTGGCGAGTCAAGATAGTATTTTTTGTAGTAGCGGTCCAAAACCCACTCCCGAACGTTTCCGAGCATGTCGTAAAGCCCAAAGCCATTTGGTAATTTGCCTCCCACCGGATGCCGTGCGTCTCCACTGTTCTCGGCGAACCAGGATACCTTTGAGGGCATTCCATTGTAGGCTTGGTAATTTCCGGCACGCGCCGCGAATTCCCATTCCGCTTCCGTCGGCAGCCGGCCCCCAATTGCGGCGCAATACTCCTTCGCTTTTGTCCACATCAATCCGGTCAAGGGAAGAGTCGCGTCGCCAGCCGGGAGTTTAAGCGCGTGTTTGGCAGCGAATATATTGTAGGCCCCGATGGTTACCTCAGTTTGTTCAAGCCAGAACCCCTTATCGATGTCCACTGGGTGCGCTGGTTTCTCGTCGTCACTACACTCATTGTCGCCGGGTGAGCAGCCCATCGTGAAGCTTCCGGGCGCGATCCATACGTACTTTTTCTCATCAACTGGGTTGAGCCAGATCCTTGGTTGTGGCTTGGTGTCCCGGCCCCCCGAACTGTCAGCTTCAGCGGTTGGCAGCGTAGGACGCGACTTCTGCCATCGTTGATATACGATCGCGCCGGTGAGCAAGACCAACAACACAAATGCTCCAGCCACGATTGTTCGCCGCTTATGCGCCTTAATCGCACCTCGGTCGCCTCTTCCCGCAAACGGGTCCAAAATTGCTTCTGTCAACCGCTTTATATTTTCGTCAGTACAGCCATCTGTGGCGTCCAGCCACTGTGTCATTGACAAGAAATATTCCAGATCTTCGGGAAGTGGATCGTTGGAGAGTCGAAACGGTATGATTCGTTTTTTGTTATTGAATGCCTGACCTACTTCACTGAGTATGTGGGGAGAGGCAGCGGCATGCTGAGTCAGGATCAGTACCAACACTTGCACGGAATTAATTGCTTCCACGATGGCTCGCGGATAGTCCACACCAGGCAGGATATTCCGAGGGGCGATCCAACACGGGATGTCTGCTGTTTCCAGAGCACTGCAAACGCGATCCGCAATGACTTTATCTAGGGATGAATAACTCAGGAATACTTTAGGACCCATCTCCGGCTCCCAGCCTCGGTTCGACTAAGCAACTGTACACGCGCCAGCTTGAATCACAAAATCACAAGCGCGTAGAAGTGCTCTCGTCACGCAACACCACGGGGCAACTCGGACGACTGTCCTGAGTTTAGTGGCCTGTGTCAACTTTTATATTCTTTCAATATCTGCGAAGTAAAACGCATCCGCAATGCCTTACGCACGCTCGATCATCGAGGTGCCGTAGAAGTGTTCAGTCACCTCACTCCAGGCACTCTTATGTGCCCTCGAGTAATAGGGGCGGGCGGCATGTCGAATGTGTTTATCTCCCACCGCCAAGAAGACATCGCTGACATCGCCGTGCGAATAAAGGATCGTCTAGCAAAGCGCTTTGGTGAGGCGCACGCGTTTCTTGCCACAGGCCCACTGGCTCGCAGTCACCCAGTAGCGATAGATCTCCGATGCGATTCCGCCGTCGCAACAAGAATGCATGCTCCAATCTTCCCGGTGCTAGCTACATACCTGTGACACTGCGGCAGCCAGCGATCACTTCGTGGTTATTTTTGCGCCTTATGGGACCACGAGGCACCATTGCAAATCCTGCGCACGTTCAATTTTGACGAAGGACGGAGGAATCTACGCGGCTGCGGCCTATTGTTTCTCAGCGAATTCTGCCGACGCGCGAGTGTTTTCCCAGTCAATACGCATATCGCAGTTTCTGCCCGCTGGGTCAAAGCTGATGGTGAAATTCTCTACTTGGGACGGCAGTTGCGAGACACTCATATCCACTCGGAGCAAGTCATACCCCTCAGGATATGGAATACCCCACTCCCCCGTCTTCCTGCTGATGATCAAGGTCCACTTGTCCGAATTGGGGATAACAAAAATGGTGTAATTGCCTGCAGGCAGATCTTTGCCTCCCAGCAAAAGGTCTGCAGTGGTGACCAATGACGTGGCTTCGTTCGCCCCCGCGCGAAAGACCTGGCCGTAAGGCAACAAGCCGCCGAAGATCTTGCGGCCGTTCATCTGCGGACTGGAGTAGGCCAGATCAATTGATCTCCCGGTAGCGAAGCTACACCGGGCAGTGGCGGGTGGGCTGGGACGATTGCTATTTGTGCTCCTGGTGGAGGCCACGATGACACCTGGGTAATCGGGCATTTTTTGCCCAGTGCGAGGTTTCTTCCCACCCCCAACAAATGGTGTTTCGGTTGGCGCCCTTTCGGGAGCGGTTATTCTCGCCGGCGACTTCTCAGCAGCTTGCCTTTCAGTACCGATTTTTTCAGTGGCGGCCGGCCCAGCAGGGGCCTTTTGCTTTTCAGCCAACCGTCTGGCCTCGTCCTCCGCTACTGCTCTCCTGACCCTAGCTTCTTCAGCTTTTTTGTACTCTTACTTGCCGAAGCCCCCGCCCCCGAGAGCAATGGCCACCGCGGCGACAACTATCCCCAGCCGATACCGTCTCAACAGGGGCATGGGTGCCGCCGTAATAGTGCTGAGTAGTTGCTCTTTCTCCGAAGCAGGAGCCGACCCCTTGCCGGATAGCTCAGGTCTTGGCGCCGTCTCCGTTTTCGCGCTACCTCCTTCTTCAAGTGCTTTACCTACGTATGGGCGCAGAGCCTTGATCAGTAGCTGAACGTCGGAATCCCAGCGAGCGTGGGTCAGCTCGACGGCGTTTCGATATGCTAGGTCCTTCAGATCCTCAGGTAGTTCTTCGGGGCGCGGCATGCGTCCTCGCTGAACCAAAACAGGAATGACCGGAATATCCCGCTTCAACGCAGAAGCAGTTTCGAGACGAACAAAATCAAGGGGGTCGTCAAGTCTACGTCGCCCTCCCTCATCTGTGGCATCGATCCAGCTCCTACCAATCATGGCTAGAAGAACGCCACATGTTGACACATTCTGGTCGATCACCTTGCGGAAGTCGCGTCCGGGCTCGATGCCCGCCACATCCATGAATACCTTGTCGGTGCCGAAGTCCGAGATGAGATCATCGAAGAGGCGGCCCGCCTCACCTTCGGCATCGTTCCTCCGATAACTGAGGAAGATTGCACGCAAAGGAATCTCCTAGCTGCTGCCCCGAAAATTCACAACAATCAAGCGGCCTGCGATGAGCTCCGCTCCTATGCCAGGAAAGGAGTGCGGTGTCGTGGAGCAAAACTTTCATCAGGGATACCGATCGCACGCCAGGGAGTTATAGCGCCCCGTAAACCTCGCTGTGAAGCGGATGTTAGTCTGCTCGGCCGTCTCTGTCAATCGGAGTCGACAAAGAAGTGTAGTCGGCGCTAGCAGAGGAAAACCAGAAGGAGTTTGACTCGCGGCGCACGGCTCTCTACTTATTTGGAGCCACCCGCAAGCATTGAGAGCACGGATTTGAGAACTATCTGCTAAACGGACATGGGTCCTGCAGAGGTGGCAAACACCAGAATCAGAGAGTATCTCGCCCAATGAAGGCCGGCCCTACAGCAGGGTCCTGCGATTCACCGCGTCACTGCGGGCGACCAGGGACGGGAGTCGCCAAGTCTCTATTCAAACAAGCCTGCGAACGCAATCCGAGGTTCCTAGCGAGGTGACGGGCGGGCCAAAAGTCGCCTTCTAGGGTGGAGCAAGTTCCTTCGTCCCCATTTCTTCCGATGAAGGTAGAATTGCGAGCTATGAACGAATCTTCCACGCAACTCCGTGACTCCGATCCCATAATTGAACGCCTTGAGGACCAACTCGCTTGGTACGATCGTAAGAGCTTAGCGAACCAGCGCGCTTATAAACGAATCAAGGTTACCGAGATTCTGGCAGCGGCGATCATTCCTTTTCTGGCAGGACTAGGGCTTCCGCACACCGGCATCGTGACCGGCGGCCTGGGTGTCTTGATCACGGTGCTCGAAGGGTTGCTGCACTTAAACCAGTATCAGCAGAATTGGATCACTTACCGCTCTACGTGCGAAGCGTTGAAGCATGAGAAGTACACTTACCTGGGCAATGCGGCACCGTACGCCAATGTCGCTGATCCGCACGCGCTGCTGGCGGAGCGCATCGAGTCATTAGTCTCGCAAGAGCACGCTAAGTGGGCATCGACTCAGCAGCAGGAACCTGGTAAAGAGCAAAAAGGTTGACCTAGTTGGCGAGTTCCTTATGCAGTCGAGCTGACGTTCCCCACAGACAAGGACACGAGGATCTCGCGATGCAACAGCCAGCAAAGTCCTATCGCCTCAGTGCGAACGCTGGGGATTTACAAGGAATACATATTTGGCCTGCTGTTCCTGAAGCGTCTCTCTGACGTATTCGACGAAAAGCGCACCGAATTTGCGTCGGCAGTACAGCCATCTTTTGCAATTCTCAAAAAAAGTTTTCCACAATCGGCATTCTGTGCGCAGTTTGCCATCTAAGCTGCCGGCCAGAGTCTTTCTTTCGCACTTGTCGGGAGGGGAATTCGCCATGACCCGCTGTGCATTTTCAAATACTTTCCCGTACCTATCTCGGATGAAGACACTTTCGGCTTATCTTTTAGCCGGTGTCATCACAGCACGAAGGAGCCTCTTGATCGCATTCCAACGTCCACTCCTCATCTTGGGGGCACTTCTTGTTCTTTGTCACGCATCGGCCCAAGGAGCCGCGTGCGATCCGCCCAGTGGTGGAGGCATCGCTATCTGCAGCCCACAGAGCTCCAGCACGGTTAATCCTGTGCACTACGTTGCTGCGGCGTCGAGCGCGACCTGCATTGGCGGCATTTCCGTTATGGCGATTGTGTCGTCTTCGGGTTCGAACCTCTACTCGGTAGGCGGATCGATTCTCGATACTTTCCTGCCGCAACGGCTCGGCATCTATACCACGACCATAAAGGCGACCGATAAATGTGGCCGCGTTCAGCAGAAAACCGTGAGCCTTACGGTGACCGGCACTGCCGTGATTACCTACCAGTACAACGTCGAACGAACAGGCGCGAACTTGTATGAAACCGCGCTCAATCCAACAAATGTTAACGCAACAACCTTCGGCAAAATCTTCGCCTGCAGCGTAGATTCCTTTGTTTACGGCCAGCCGCTATTCGTGCCCAAACTCAGCATTGGCGGAGCTACTCACAACGTGGTCTTTGTCGCCACAGAAAACAACAGCATTTACGCTTTCGACGCCGATGGGAAAACCTGTACTCCGCTTTGGCACACCTTCATCGACCGGCCCGTCCCCTGCTCCACCAACAGTCCTATTACCGGATCAAATTGTGATCAGGTGTTTAACACTCCCGGCGTGGGCATTACCTCCACCATGTTTATTGATCCCACCCAGGGACCGCAGGGCGTGATTTACGTCGAATCCCGCACCGCACCTACGACGGGAGGATTTTTTCATGGACTGCACAAGCTGGACATAACCACTGGGTTCGAGATGCCCGATGGCCCATCGGTGATCAATGCCAGCACCGCTGGCAACAGTTGCGACAGCGTCAACGGAATCGTCAAATTCAATAGTGCAGCGGAAAATAATCGTTCTGCTCTGCTCTACGCTAGCGGTGTAATCTATGTAGCCTTTGGATCAATCAACGACACTCCTGTCTGTCCGAATGGCGCTTACCATGGCTGGATCCTTGGGTATAACGCTCTTAACATCAAGCAACAGGTCGCCGTATTCAATACCTCGCGCAACAAAAGCACCAACGGCAGCGGAAGCGGCGGCCTCGGCGCAATTTGGGGCGGCGCTCTCGCCGCCAGCCCCAGCAACCAGATCTTCGCTGTGACCGGAAACGGCCCCTTCGACCCCAACGTTGGAGATTGGGGCAACAGCTATATGAGACTCTCCCCCGGCGGCACTACACTCAAGGTCGTCGACTACTTCGCGCCTCGGCAAATCTTCAACAATGACGATCAGGACCTCGGCGCCAGTACCGGCATCATTCTTCCCAGCCTCCCCGGCCCGTTCCCACACGAACTTATCGGAGGCGACAAGAACGGTACTCTATACGTGGTCAATCGCGACGCAATGGGCAAATTCAGTGGCACTGATCAGATCGTTCAGGAACTTCCAAATGCTGTAGGCGTGCATGTGTCCACTTCAGCCTCATGCGGCCCAAGTGGTGAAAACGACTGCGATTACAGCACGCCCGTATATTGGAACGGTCACATCTACGTTTCTGGGGTTAATGATCACGTAAAAGATTTTCTCCTCACAAATGGAATGCTCAGCGCTAACACGAAGGCTCCACAGACTTTCGGCTACCCTGGCGCAACACTAACCGTCTCCGCCAATGGCACAAAGAATGCAATCGTCTGGGCGGTGGAACCGACAAAGGCGATTCTTCACGCGTACGATGCCACAAATTTATCCAGCGAGCTTTACAACACTAGCCAAAACAGTGCGCGCGATTCTTTGGGCTCTAATGTTAAGTTCGCGCCGGTCACCGTAGTGAATGGCAAAGTGTATGTCGGGACTAAGACTCGCATCATCGGGTACGGCATACTGCCCTGAAGCGCGGATCGTGAGCTGTTGCTCATGCATCGATAATCGTGCCGGAACAGGTCATCGTCGAGCCGCAAATAAGCCCTACACCTACGAGGGATGTACTTCTGATTGCCAAATACAAGTCAGCCTGATTGAACGTGAGTAGCTTGCCATCTAGAATCCGCCCACCTTCAGCCGCTGTTGCGGCGATGAAAAACAAAGTATCTGGAGACGCATGGGATGAATGTTGCAAAACTTTCTGTCCTCGCCTGCGTGTCGGCATTGTCATTACCTGTGTTTGCGGGGACAGTGCCGCGTTCCAAGCACGTTTGGATCATTACCGAGGAAAATCGCAGCTATGAGAGCGTGATTGGGAGCAGCTATATGCCCTATTACAACTACCTGGCGAACAAATACGCTCTATCCGCCAACTACTATTCCAATCTGCACGGTTCGCTTTCAGCCTTGATGCGACTGGTGGCCGGACAAAACGTAACCACCAACAGCAACACGACTTCTTGTTTCGATGTGGACAATATGGTTCGGCATTTGTTGTTTCATGGGATGACGTGGAAAACATATCAAGAAGATTTGCCGTACGCCGGCTATGCCGGACTGAGCTGGGCAAATTACGTTCGCAGACACAATCCACTGATCGACTTTGTCGATGTCTGCGCTCCTAGCCAGAGGCTAAACAGTGTGCCCTTCACACAGCTGGCCAAAGATATTTCGAATCACGCCACCCCAAATTACGCTTACATCACACCTAACTTGCAACATGACGGTCACGACGGAGGCCGTCCGCAAGCCGATGCCTGGCTATCGCAACAAGTTCCCACAATCCTGAGCCGCCCCGAGTTTCAGTCGGGTGGCGACGGGCTCCTTTTCATCGTTTGGGATGAGGGCAACCTGTACACCGATTTCCGCTGCAGTCCGTCGGTCTCGAAGGGTTGTGGAGGCCGGGTTGCCACGATCGTGATCGGGCCCAAAGTAAAGCACAAGTTTAAGTCGTGGAAGGTTTATCATCATCAGAATCTATTGCGGACCGTGTGCGACGCCCTCGGATTTGCCACTTGCCCCGGAGCAGGGGCGAAGGCTAGCCCAATGGCAGATTTCTTTTGGTAGGCTGTATCGTTCATTCACCTCGTTTGGCCTGGCCGGCGACCAATCCGGCAAAACCGACTGGGATTTGCTGCGTCTCTCGCGGTGGAAGTTGCAGAGTTAGACCCTGCCAGCAGCGGTGATAAGGTTCGAAAACTGCGAGAGTGCCAGCGAAGGCTGGAAGCCGGGCGTCTTGAAGCCGAAGACACTTTCTGCCATGATGCGATGACCAGTGTTGAGCGCACCTGGCTCCGTGTACACCGCTCTCCAGTAGCGGTCTAGTGGAACCTGGTTACGGATTTGAGGCAGGAACATCTTGCCTACACATCCAAGTAACACTATTCCGGAGCCTTGGCTTTCGTTTTTGAGAGAGTTGGATTCGGCCGTCCAGGAGGAAGTGCGGCTGGATTGCATGGGCGGTGCATTTCGGATCAGAACCGATCAACATGAACAGCTTGTAACCAGTTGAATAGTTAAACAGAATAAAACATCTTCAAAACGAGTCAGGGGGGTAGTTACGGTTCAAGCTCGGACCAACGTGTTCACTTTGGACTCGGTAGAGCAACCAAGATCGACACCATCGAAATCCCGTGGCCGAGCGGAAAGCAGCAAAATATTGTCCCGCCGGCAGTGGACCGCATATTTACCGTCATTGAAGGGCAGAACGTCAGTGAGTAGTCGATCCAGTTTCACTCGGGCCTGCATCCTTCTCGTTTTCCATGCAATCGCATCCCTTCAGCTACGCGGTCAGACAACGGTTCATAAGAACCTGTCGTTTCGCCCTCGACAGGAAATACCTGCCGGACAGTTCATGGGCAACCAGTCATGCGTTAGCTGTCACCAGGCAACAAGTCGTTCACAATCCGATACGGACATGGCACACGCCCTGGGACTTCCTGGCGAGAACAGAGTCCTGCGATCACATCCGCACATGCGGTTTCGCGCTGGGCAGTACACCTACGAAATCATCACCGATGCTAATCAGAGCACGTTTCTGGTCACGGACGGCAAACAGATCATCACTGAGCCGATCGCCTACGTGTTTGGCAATGCCCATCTAGCGCAAACCTACGTTCTGCAGCACAACGGCAGGTTGTACGAGGGCCGCGTCAGTTATTACACTGCAGTTGATGGTCTTGACTGGACCATCGGCGATGCTCTGAATCCCCCGCCAAGCCTTGAAGCAGCGTTCGGCAGAGACATTACTGGGGACGAAGCGAAAAACTGTTTCAGTTGTCATGGGACCGGCGCGATCACTGACAACCAACTGCGATTAGATCATTTGACGCCAGGTGTTACTTGCGAGGCGTGTCACGGGCCAGGAGACACGCACGTCGTCGTTGCGCAATCGGGAACAGGAGAAGCTGGCGCGATTTTCAATGCAAAGTCCTTGAGCCCCAACACCCTGTCGCAGGAGTTCTGTGGCGCTTGTCATCGCAGTGCGGACGCTGTGGGGATGATGCCTGACCTCGGCGGGGCTATGAATGTGAGATTTCAGCCCTACCGGCTTGCCAGAAGCCGAGGTCACGACTCCAATGATCCACGACTCGCCTGCACCGCCTGCCACGATCCGCACATCGACTTGTCACAGCAAGCAGCAGATTCGGATTCGAAGTGCACGGTTTGTCACTCGACTGCCGGGAGTGGTTCAACCTCAGTTGTCGACAATCGACACGGCTCAGGCGCCAATACTCGGGTTGCGAAATCGTGTCCAATTTCGCGCGAGAAGTGTACGAGTTGCCACATGCCTAAAATTGAAATCTTAGGAACGCACCTCAAATTTACGGATCATCGCATCCGAATTGTACGTCCAGGTGCGCCTTATCCGATCTGAATGACCATGCTCTGATTCACTTGACACGAACGTCGCAACCATGACCTGGGCGCAACGCTAGGCAATCAGATACGGCCGTCTCCGTGCCTACTGGCTGACATCTTCCAGCATCCAGATGCTGCCTGAGACTTGCTCCAGTGTCAGCACCAAATGGTTTTGATCCAGAGAAAACTCGACAGAGGGGATGTGCTCTGGAACCATTAATGCGGGACTTTCAAGCTTTGTGACAGCAATAGGTTCTCCTATCACTTTCCCTTGAGATGGATCGAAGTGGGTCCCCCACACATTGAAAAAGCCACCGCGGCCCGAGACAAAGTAGATCATCTTGCCATTCGGCGACCAACGAGGTTTGTCGTCCCAATATGTGCCACCTGTAACGGGGATCCACCGACCTCCCGATGCGAGTGTCACGTAGAGCTTGGACTCCAACTTGGTAGGTAAGTTCCTAGCTGCTTGGAACACAATCCACCGACCATCCCGTGAGAAGTGCGGTTGACTGAGATCGTATTCCGGGTCTGAAATAATTTTGGTCCCAGCCGCGATGGCACTCGGAGCTGCAGCTAAGGGCAATAACCAAATTTCCGAGTGCTTAGTGTCCTTGTTCACTTGCGACACTAGGAGCTCCTTGCCATCGGGCGACCAGTCATACAACCCAGCCGAGTCTGTAGCGTCGGATATCGGCTCTTCGTGTCGGGTATCCGAGGACCACAAGACAAGACGAGCATCATGCGTCAAAAAATTGTAGCGAAAATATGCCAGGTGCTTTCCGTCCGGTGACCACAGTGGGTGATCACGCAGTTGGTCGTCAGCTACGACCGGCGCTATGTGTGAGTTGACGAGCGACATTTCCCATAGCTCCGATCGTCCGCCATGGCCACAAGAAAACGCCAGCATTGTCCCGTCTGCCGACAAGCTCTGCCGCCACGTGGTCATTCCTACCGGGGTCACCGCGTGGCCGGCGCCGGTGAGCTTGCCCCGGCTAGCGTCGAAGGGAAAAAGCCAAGCCTGGATATGTTGTACTTCCTCAGTAAAGGCCAGCTTCCTTCCATCAGGAGAAAGGGCGAGCTGGGCGTGAGGCCCCGCCCCGGTGGTCAGTCGTTCGATCGCAGTGGGCCGCAATGTCCCTGGATCAACCGTCAACTTCCAAAGGTTCACAGCCCCACGTAGTGTGAGCGGAAAATAGAGTGCTCTGCCCGAAGGTGCCCAGGAGAAGGCGAACTCACTTGCCCATTCCTGGATTCCCTCAAGGGCCGATCCTTCCAATTGTCTGGTGACGTCGTGAGGAATTTTAGGTTTGATTACCGCGCCTCCGGCAAGGGGTACCGTCCAAAAATCGGGAGCATCAATCCACATCGAGATTCTTTTGCCATCGGGATGCCAAGCGGCCTCACCAGCCATGGCGCTTCCCGGAGATGTAAATTCTTTGAGCACTTCGTAAGGTTGACTGCCATCAAGCGAAACCACGTAAAACCTGTTAACGCCCAAAAATTGGGAGGTGCGGAACAGGAGACGCGATCCATCGGGGGACCAACGCGGGTAATAACCAAAAGCCACCAATCTCCTCTCCAATCCTTCACCGCCAAGCGCAGGCGCAACAAACAAGCCGCCCTCTGGGCCTTCAGAGCGATACGCGATGTATTTCCCATCCGGTGACCAGGCAGGTTGCCAGTTGTTACCTTGCCTCCTAGTGACTTGAACAGGATCGCCTCCGCTGACCTGCCTCACCCAAATATCGAATTTGCCGCCGCGGTCGGAACTGTATGCGATGAAGCGGCCGTCGGGTGACCAGGTGGCGCCACTCTGCAAGCCATTCTCGAAGGTGAGGCGTGTAAGCGCCCTTTGCGCTCGCGATGTAGGAGATTCTAAGCGCGTGTAAACGAAGAGACCTGCAGCGACGACGAAAAGCAGCACGAGGAACAGCGTCGAAGTGCGGCGGAACCGTGATAATCGGGATTCCGGGGGAACATCTGAGCGGTCAGACAGGTCCGTAGTCTGCCCCCCTCTCTCCACCGGTGCGATGAACCGGTAGCCGTGACGTGGAACGGTTTCGATAAATGTGGGGTTCTCAGCAAGGTCACCCAGCGCCTCGCGCAAGCGCTTGATTGCCATATTAAGACCGTTATCGAAATCAACGAACGTGTCTGCCGGCCAGAGAGTGGAACGCAACTCCTCACGGGTGACGAGTTGGTCCGCGCGTTCGAGTAGCTTGAGTAGGATTTGAAGAGGTTGGTCCTGAATTTTGAGTCTAACGCCATTTTTCCGTAGTTCCCCGGAGCGAGGATCTACCTCGAAAACACCAAAACGATATATGGGACGTGACGGAGAAGGCGCGGACAACGGACCCTCCTTGGCAACGCGGGGCAAATCAGTTTAGCAATCCTTCATTCTCGTCGAAAGAAAAATGACATTCGCTCCCGCAACTCATTGAGTGCCGGCAGTTTAGCGTGTTAGCGGTATGTACGATTCATTTTAGTTCCGTTCTATTGAGCTTAATCCCCGTCTGAGCCAAGCTCCAGCCCAAACCCGCCTTGGCGGTCGTGGGGTAGCGCCGTGAAAAGAACGCGTTGCTGTGTGCTGTGCCTTGTGTCTGTTTTGTGCGTAACATCAGCCCGAACCCAATCCATCCATCAGTTGAACGTAGTTAGGGTTCGGGTAGCTGGTTCCCCTGGCCAAGAGTTTGCCTGCGTCAGCCCATACACCTTTGCTGAATGCGAAAGGCAGGTTGCGATATTAGAACCAATCCTTCACCGTTACGCCGCTGAGAAGTTGGGCAAATGGACGTGGGTGTTGGTTCGCTCCGAGGATTGGAAGCAGATTCTTACGGAGCTTCACCTGAATCCAAACAGCCCAGCTTTTAGCCACTTGGAAATGCGTCAAACCTTTGTCGAAGAGGTCTTGCTTGTGCCTGAGCCAGAGCGACAAGTCGAATTGCTCGAAAAGTGGCATATTCCTTTTGATCAGTTTCTCGATTTTGCCATCAGTCACGAAATGGGACATGCTCTCTGTCACGAGTCTGACGAGATCAAAGCCGAGCGCTATGCTGAACTGCTCCGAAAGGGGAGCTCAAGCGAGTGTGCCACCCATCAGCAACAGTTTTGGGGGAGAAGCTTTTTCAGCCATTTCGATAAAAGTAGAGTGCTAGGGAATCAAGGGTTACCGGTTCCGGCGCAGTTCGCATCGCCGGAACCGGTGCTCGCCGTCCTGGTTTACAACTATTCTGAGGCGACTCCGGAACTCCTGGATCGAGCGGAGAAGGAAACACAAAGGATTTTCGAGCGAATGGAAATCCATATCGGCTGGACTAATTGCCCGATCCATCCGGTTTCATCAGAGAAGTCAGCGTGCTACGAGGAGGCCGCGCCAGGCCAGGTACGGTTACGCATCCTGAAGCAGCCATTGAATGACAGCTTTCGGGATAGCATTTTCGGATTTGCCGTCGCGCCGGAATTTGCGAGTGTCTACTTCGACGCAGCGGCGCGCCTAACGAGAATCAGTAATGAAGAGTTTGACCTGGCAACCATGATGGGTTGCCTCATCGCCCATGAAGTTGGGCATTTGCTCTTAGGCGAGAACCGCCATAGTGCTTCCGGAATCATGAAAGCGAAGTGGGAACTCAGGCAAGTTCAGCAGGCGATGATGGGGTCGCTCGGGTTTCTCCCGGAGGAAAAAACACCGTTGCACGCGAGCGTGCGTGAGAGAGAAAGCAAGGCAGAAGCAGTCCGTAGCAAACCTTGAGACTCGGCACGGTGTGATAAGAACGTGAGAGTTCCACGTTCATAGTCGCTCAGACTCGATCAAAACGCGTCAAAAACCGCTCTTTCGTTAAGTCGTTGAAGAATCAGTTATAGTAGAGAATTTTCAAACCGATCAGAACACCTTTGGCGATCTTCAAAACCGACGGGCGGCATCTTGCGATGTCGCTGGTGGGTTCGACCCCCACTCGCTTCCGCCATTCTATAGTAATACTTCGAGTTGCTGCCCCCAAATTTCCTTTCTAGGGGGGGACTGTCGTGCCGACAACAAGCTGTTTCCAACATCTACACTGTTCTCGAGAGGAATCGGGTAGAAGCGAAACAAGGTTGCACTCAGTTCTTGCGGGTGAGCAAATTTTATTGCGCGTCCCAATCGAGAGCATAGATCTCGTCCACGCTTGTGTCGCGCAAAACCAAGGGTGAATCGTCGGACCCCAGCGCGGTCCATTTGCCGACAATCGCCCAACTCAGCAAACTCGGCTCGAGACTTGCCACTTTTTCGATCTTGCCATCGCTGATGTGCACGCGGTATAACCCCGTATCCTGCTGATAGGGCTTACTAAAGTTGATGTAGGAGCCATCACGTGACCAGTTCGGGTAGGCCACACCTTCGCAAAGCTTCTTTTTTGCGCCCGTTTCCAGATCGATCAACACAAGCGTGGAAGCCTCAGCCGTGAGCGCCGCAATGTATTTGCCGTCTGGAGAATATCTTGGAGAAAAGAGGTCTTCTAATCCCGGCAGCGCCTTTACGGTTCCCGTTTTCAGGTCCAACACGCTAATTCCTGACTTACCATTCAACCAAAACCATGGCGCAAATGCGAGAGACTCCCCGTCCGGTGACCATGTTGGCTCGCCCTCCAACGGGGTGCTTCTGCCAGCCGGCTCGGGAATTCCCCCGTCGCGGGGCACAAGGTATATATGGTCATCCCCAACAAACGCAATGCGGTTTCCATCCGGGGACCAGCGCGGCAGGAGCACCTGCATCGGAGGCAACGTGAGCTGGAGCTGCTGGCTGCCGTCAATCCGGCTTCTCCATAGAGTTCCCTCTGGGAAGGACACATAGACGACCCACTGACCGTCTCTCGAAATGTCAACGTCGGTTGCCGAGATGCCTTTGAGAAATGGCAAGAACTGTCCGGCTTGCCGGTCATAGTGTACGAGCTGGCCACGCTGGTGCTGCGCAATCGCAAACAGTTTGTTACCTGCATTCGGAAGCGCTGATGTCATGCTCATTGGGCCTGCGCTCAATCTGAGCACCGTTTTGGGGCCGCCGATCACGCGAGGGTGTTCGCGAAGCGCCCACAGCTGCGATCCAAAAAAATCGGGCGAGGAAAAAACATAATACCTGCCGTTGGCGGTCCAGTTTCCACAACATTGGAACGCTGGGACCGCGAGATCGGCAAAGGCGCGACGCAAATGACTCCCGTCAACTCGAACCTCCCAAATCTCCTGCATAGGATTCTGCGATCCCAGCCCTCCGACTACTGTGAAGCGGATTGCCTTCCCTTCCGGAGCCCAACGCGGCCACCAGGCAGTTCCCGCGACATCGGCAAGCTTGCGGACGCTGTTCCCACTGCTGTCGGCCAGAAAGAGAGAATGACCCTCGGCATACACGATCCATGTTCCATCAGGAGACCAACTGGCGTCGTGTCCTAAAATGTTGCCCGCGCGATGAGGCGGACCTGCAGGCAGTGGCAATATCATTAACGGCGTTTCCCTTTCGAGGCGCTCGCCCGTTGCCGAGACGAGCAGCTCATGCCGGTCGGGCGAAACGTCAAGGACCCGGCGAATGCCGAACGAGCTGGGGAAGAGTGAAGTCTCACCCCCTTGTGCTGAGACCTGCACAAGATGCTTTGTCCCTACAGGTCCTTCCACGAAGTACAGACGCGCGCCATCGCTAATGAGAGGAGCGGGAGGTTCGCTCGCATAACCGGAGCTTTTTCCCTGACCATCCGCCGTAAGCTGTGAGTAGCGCGTGATCTGCGGCATTTTGCCAGAGTTGCGCCACCACGTAACCCCGGTAATGAGCACCAGAACAACCACCGCAGCGACAATGTAAGGCAGAACCTCAATGACGAGGGAATACTTCGGCCATGCCCGCACCGTTCTCTTAGGTTCTGCCCCGGCTCCCAGGCTAGAAGCTGGGGAGCTCCCATTGCCTCCGTTGACTGGCGCAACAAAGCGGTAGCCCTTCCGAGGAATTGTCTCGACAAATCGTGGATTTTCTGCCGAATCCCCCAGAGCTTCTCGCACTCGATTGATCGCGGCATTGAGACCACGATCGAAGTCTACAAAGGTGTCGGAAGGCCACAGTCGTCGCTGCAACTGCTCGCGGGTGACCAGCTCGCCAGGATGCTCGACTAGGATACCCAGAATTTGGAACGGCTGGCCAGTGAGCTTGACTCTTATCCCATTCTTGCGAAGTTCGGCGAGACGCAAATCCAGTTCATAGGTACCAAACCGCACCACTTGAGAATTGGAAATTGGTTCGAGCACTGGTGAACCTAGGAAATGCTGTCAGTCTAGCAAACCGCCACTGCGAGACCCTATTCCGACGTCTAACATCCTGGCCTAACCCTCATCTTTTCAAAAGCTTAACAATTTATCTTTTTCCGACATTCTTTTAAGGACCAATCAATTGAGATAGCGCCACTCTCGGTGCACGCTGCCCCTCAATGCGGCATTTCCGCTGAGAGGACAACGTGACAAGCGCAAATGGCGGCTCGTGCAAGGCGTCTGACCGCACGGGCCGGTGCTATCCACTGATTCTGCTGTCCGGCGTACTCCTGGTTACGTCATTCATATTCTCGGCAAAACCCCTGGCCGCGGAAACAAGAACGCAAGGCTCCAGGCTGCGCTACACCTGCAATATCGGTTACACGCCGCAAGAGTGCCAAGTCGCCACGACTGTGTTGAAAAAGGCTTTGGCGCGATACCCGGTGGAGGCGCTTGGTGAATGGAGCTGGGTTCTGGTGCGGACTGAGGATTGGAAACAGATTCTCTCAGTGAGGGGGTTTGATACGGACCGCCCCGCCTTCAGCTACCTGCCAGAGCGCGAGACATTTCTCGATGGCTCCTTGGTCGCTGGTGTATCGTCGCGCGGCGTAGAGCTTCGAGTGATATGGCATATGCCCATTGAGGATTTGCTCGACCTTGCCGTTCGGCATGAACTCGCCCACGCGCTATGTAACGAGCATGACGAAGCAAAAACTGACCGGGCAGCGACTGCTCTGAAGAATGGCGCGTCATTGCCTTGCCAGTAACTCAAGGATGCTCCTCCCATAATTGACGGTTCTCAGTAGAAGGCTGAATCGCTGGCGTGTGCATCTGTCGCTAGAATGCCCGACCAACCTGCGAAGCTTGAAGCACGAGAAATACACCTCTTCGCGTTATCCCGCCTGGGTTGACGCCGGGGTGGCAAGGACATTTTAAAGCCCAGCCTCATCGGCTATGATGTTACCGCTTGTGGGCGGGGATGGTTCGCGACACTCCAGTTTTCATCAGCTTTTCGCTGTTAGGATCCTGAGACCTTTCTCACTCGGGAAAAGGAGTCGAGCGGAGTTCCTATCAATGGAAGATCGCCTTTGCTGTCGGGGGCCGGCCGATGACGCAACCTATTGACATTCTCACGATTGATGATCTTCTCGAGCTGTTAAATACAGCCAAACAGCTCGCATCCGAGGTGAGTCTTCCGGAATTGCTTGATGCCATCTTGGCCCGCGCTCAGCAGCTTACAGATGCACCCGATGCATCGATTTTCCTTTACGACAATAAGCGCGAGAGTCTCTACTTTGCGGCGGCCACCGGCGAAAAGGGGCCAATGCTGTTACGCGAATTTGGTGAGTTCTCGGACAAACGAATTCCATTGCATAGCAAGGCCGGCACCGTATTTAGCACGGGAAAGTCGATTATTGTGGACTCCCTGGCTCAAGATCCTGAGCACTACAAAGGCGTAGATCAACGCACTGCAAAGGAAACCGAGTCCATGGTCTGCGTTCCACTAGCGATTGCAGAACAGACTCTCAGTCAAGTCCGAAGAGTGGGCGCCATTCAACTCCTCAACAAGCGAAGCGGAAATTTTACTGAGCGGGATCGAGTACTACTCGAGTACTTTTCCGATCAGGCCGCGATTGCTATTCAAAATGCCAGCCTGTTCAGGAATCTCCTTTCTCACATGGGGTTAAACAGCTCTCGAGCAGCAAAAGAACTAGTGGATGAACTGAATGCCCCCGCTCACTCCGAGACGCTAACCTTGTTCTTCGCAGATATGAGAGGCTTCACCCAGGTGTGTCAGGTGCTCAATGACGAGGAGGTACAGAAATTACTCAGTTCGTTTCTGTCAGCCATGACAGAGGAGATCCTGGAGAACGGTGGCGTTGTCAACAAGCTCTTGGGTGACGGCGTTCTTGCGTTTTTCAGACAGGGTGACGGAGCACCAAGGGCGGTGAAGTGTGCATTCAATATGATCGAGAAGTTCCTAAAGCTTAGGGACGAGTGGGACAATCAGCATAATCAGGATCTCTCGTTTCTCGATATCGGCTTCGGAATCGTTACTGACAAGGTTACGCTCGGAGCGATCGGCTCAGGTAGGGTTCGCGACTTTACTGCAATCGGACCGGCGGTGAACTTGGCAGCGGCATTCGAGAAAAAGGCGCGCGGTGGCAAGCGCGTTCTGGTGAATCAGGCAACGTGGGCGAGAGTTCAGGACATTGTGGGTGAAGTAATTGGGCCCAGCACTTTCGAATTGCGAAAACCCGATCAACAAGTCGTAATCCCATACAAAATGTATGAAATAGTCAATCTAAAGAATGTCTCACAAGGGTTGCCACCGTCCCGACCGCGCTCGCTTTCAGATCCTCTGAAGGTATTTCTTTGCCATTCTTCCAGCGACAAGCCCAAGGTTCGACAGTTGTACAGAAGGCTCATAACTGACCACTTTCAGCCTTGGCTTGATGAGGAAGACCTATTGCCAGGGCAAGATTGGCACGTGGAAATTCGCAAAGCGGTGGGCGCCAGCGATATCGTGATCGTCTGTCTTTCAAAGGGATCGGTTGCGAAAACCGGCTTTTTGAATAAGGAACTGCAGTACGCGCTCGACATTGCGGAACAGCAACCTGAAGGACGTATCTTTATTATTCCCCTCCGGCTCGAGCAATGCGATGTCCCTGACAGGTTGACGAAATGGCAATGGGTTAACTTTTTCGAGGAAACTGGATACGAAAAACTAAATCGAGCACTCAATCTACGTTCAAACTCCTTGGCCTCGGTGGCTACCAAAAGCAGCAGACAATAATACTGAGCACTTAGCTGGCCCAGTCTTGTACCCATTGTTGAGGTCGTTCTCCTATGGCTAGATCCGACCCTTGAATAGGCAGCATCGACGTGACGCAAACAAGCGAGCGCAGAACTGGGAGTACTCACATCACTCACACCAGAGAATTTCCGTGCAGGTGGCCCGCCGAGCCTCGCGCGTTCTTAGGCCATGAATTAGGGTAGCAGCTCCGAAAAAGACGAACGCGACAAAAACGCGTTACAGCCTGTCCTCACAAAACGAGCTCGTCAAAAGGAAAGGCAATCCGTTTATTCGCGTCCTCGCCAAGTTCGCCTATTTTATCGCCCTCAGTTGCAGCGCATTCAGGGGGCGATCCCATACACCGTCAATTGTTTGGCGCCGCCGACATACACATGTCCATTGGCGACGGTCGGGATCGTGAACTTAATCGCTTTGCCCGCGGTGTCGCGTGTGCCGGCCTGACTGCTGTTGTATAGCTCCACGCTGAGGTCGTCCGCACGATAAGCATGCAGTACAGCCGGCCCGGATGTGTTCACGCCTCCCTGTAGATCGCCGCCAACGAACTTCGAGTTATCCAGCACCCAGACGATCCCGTTTGAAGTGCCGTTGGCCGAAACTGTTGCGCTCGCGCCGGGAAATCCGAACACCTCCATGGTTTGCGAGGACGGCGAAGACGGTAGCAGCCCATTCGCGAACCTGAAGGCCATCACCGGTTCGTTCATCCCGCCGAAATAGACGAAGCCATTCCAGTTTGCCGGAGTGAAGAAGTTTCCGTTGATCGGCTCGGGACGGCCGATCGCCAGCTTCTGTACTGCATGGTCGGTCGTTGCACTGTAGTGACCCAGGTTGGAGCGATTCACGACGTAGACGATGCCGTCTTTGCCTCCGCACAGAATCAGGCTTGGAACAGCGGCGCCGCTCTGCGTTGGAGCGATCATTGGACCACCGGAACCAAGGTCCAGGTCGTCGGTATTCAGGGCGGCATAGTTGCTTGGTGTGTAGAAATCGATGATGTGGAAGGAGCCATTAGACAGCGTCAACTTCAGAAATGAATTGCCGGCACTTGCTCCGGCTGTATTCAGGTTGAAAACGCCATTCCCGGTCACAACGAAGATGTTGCCCTTAGTATCTGCCGCGGGCCCGCCTCCGCTATTCCAAATGGCTGCCCGCCCATTGCTGCTCGGTGCGGTGCTAAGCACGCCCGTGCGGTGCAACGTGCCTCCACTAGCGCTGTAAGCGAAAATCCAGCCCTGGTACGGCAGTCTATCCTCATGCGAACCAAAGCAGATGACCACGTTTCCATTCACCAGCAGCAGCGCTGGCCGTTGCAGCTGCTGCGCCGCTACGAAGGTAACCCCTCCATAGGCGCCGGAGATCATCACTGGCCCGCCGTACTTCTCCGCTCCCGTCGTTAGGCTCAATGCGTGCAGCTTGTGCTTCACCACTCCGCTCTCCACCGTAGTGGCGACAACGAACAGAACCTTGCCGGAGGGATCGATCACCGGTGTGCCGGTGATCCCGATCTCCGGCGAGAGCAACTCGTTGCTTGGCCTTGGCACGGTGGTAATGTTCGTACCCAGAAAATTCCGCTTCCAGATCGGCGCCGTGGTCTTACCGTCGGCGTTGAATGCATAAACACTGTCGTGCTCGGTCGCGACGTAAGCAACGTTCTTATACGAGGTCCCGATGAGGAGATTTGCCACGTACAGCGGTTGCGCATAGATCTGTCCGTCGACAGAGCGTGTGAAGAGCCTTTTGAATGTCGTGGTGTTCACTAGCGATGGCGCGAGTGCCCGCTCCTGCGGGTTGAGGCCGCTGCGGAACGTCTCTCCATGGTAGGTCATCATGCCGGGATAGTTCGTCACCCAGACGGTCGCTTTCGCGCTCACGCTAGTATTCGCTTTGCTTCTGGCGATGACCGTGTGGGTGCCGACCGTCGAGGGCGGCGTGTATAAACCTGCGGTGGAGATGGTCCCGACCGTCGAGTTTCCGCCGACGCTGCCATCGACCAGCCACGTGATGCCAGTATTCGTGGTGCCGGCAACAGTGGCATTGAATTGCTGCTTTTGCTTCAGCGTGAGTGGTGCACGTCGCGGACTGATGGTCACCGTGATCGCGGCAAATGACGAGAGGGTGAGGCTGCACATTGCGAGTAGAAGGAAAAGCTTGCGCAGTGGACATCGGAGGGTCATCGCACCACAGGCAGAAGGAATTTCGCTCGCTTGGATGCACCCTGCTGGCGAAGGTTGTGCGCTTGCTGCTGCAACATCGCTGCCATAAAGCTCATTGACGAACCTAGATTGACCGGGGTTGATAAAAACGCGATACTTCCGGGTTCATAATCGATCAGATTCGATCAAAGCGGTCAGAACCTGATTCTACTAAGCCATTGAAAATCAGTTTTATAAGGAATTTTCAGAACGGATTCAGAACACCTTTGGTGATATTCAAAACCGGCGGGTCGCACCGGACGCTCGTTGTCAGTTGTTCTAAGGTCGATTCAACACCGCGTTTGCAGCACAACACGACACTTTCTACTTACCCTGCAAGTTGAACCGGTAGGGTTCCCCAGTGATGCACGAGAATACGTGCCGCTTTTCCGCCGCTCATGGTAATAATCCGACGTGTCGTAATAGATCCTGGTAGCGCTGGTCCGAGTGGAAGCGGTCAAATAGGGGATCGACACCGAGATAGGACATCCACACGGCACGATCATCGAAGGCAGTCTGAAGCCATTTGAAGGTCTGCTCTTTGTCGTTTAGAGCAGCATAGACCTGCGCTAAAGCGTAAGGCGATACGTAGCGTTCTCTGGAAAGCTTTTGCAACGTAGCAACGATTCGAAGAGCCTCTGACCTGTTTCCAGCTGCAGCATTAGCGACTGCTACCTGAGCTAGGTAGAGTGGGTTTCCTCCGGAGAGCCTAGCTGCTGTCCGCAACTCGGTTAGGGCCTCATCATACTCGCCTGTTTGTACGTAAGCTTCGCCGAGGATCAAGTGCGCAGCCGCAAAATTCGGATCCAACTCAACTGCGTTACGGCCTTGTTCAGTCGAAGCACCATAGTTGTGGGCAAGGTAGTATCGGAGTGCCGCCCAACTGTTGATCATGAGGTTGAGTGGATCGAGCTTCAATGCCTGTCTCGCTTCTAATAGGGCCTCGTCGTGCCGACCCCTTACCGATAGGTAGTCTCCATACCAATGGTGAGCATTTGCATACTGGGAATCCAGCTGCAACGCACGCTTGAATTCAGCCTCTGCTCCGTCCCAATCCCATTTGTGGTGAAGCGCGAGGGCCAGAGAGGCATGCCCTTCGGCAGACTGGGGGTCGATTTCAATGGCCTTGCGGGCAGCCGCCTCGGCCTTAGGAAGAGAATGCGCAGGAGAGGTGAACCCGTGCCACGTAAGTCCACTGTTGCAATCCGCTAGTCCCGAGTAGGCTGCGCCATAGGCCGGGTCCCGATTTACAGCCTCCTGAAAGTAAACTGATGCCTTCTGCATAGCGTCAGCGGTCCGCTTGTTCCAGTAGTAGCGACCTTTAAGATAGGAGTCGTACGCCTCAGGATCCACGGTGCGCGGGTTCGCCAGTCGGGTCTGCTGTTCTGACGTTAAGGTTATGCGGATCTGGTCAGCGATCATTCGCGCCACAGAATCTTGCAAGGCCAAGATGTCCTTCAGTTCGCGGTCGTAGCTCTCGGTCCAGAGATCGGTTTGGTCTCGGACCTGAATCAACTGGACGGTAATGCGTACTCGGCCGGATTCCCGCCGGACGCTACCCTGCAACAAGTAGTCGGCGTTCAGCTCTCTGCCGATTTGGTTTGCAGTCAAACTGCTGCTTTTGTACCTGCTAACGGACCCGCGAGCAATGACGTTGAGCAGTTTTGGATTGAGCTTCCCCAGCTGGGCGATCATCTCCTCGGTCAAACCATCGCTAAAAAACTCCTGGTCTGGATCATGGCTGAGGTTGTCGAAAGGCAGGACCGCCAAAACTGCTCTTTCGGAAGATGGCCTTACCCCGGTAGATGGTCGACGATATGCCCAATAGCCCAAAGCTGCCACAAGACACGCGGCGATCAGGACGATCAGTACAGTTCGTCGGAGAATGAGCTGATCGAGTCTGGCCGTACCTTCAGCAGGTCCCCCCTGCAGTGTGCTTACGGGAGCAATGAAGCGATATCCGTGTCTTGCGACAGTTTCGACAAATCTCGGATTATCAGCTGAATCCCCCAGGGCGTCCCGCACCTTCTTGATTGCATTGTTCAAACCTTGATCGAAGGTGACATAAACATCGGTCGGCCAGATCTTCTGCTGCAACTCCTCCCTCGTGACCACTTCACCGGCGTGCTCAACCAGCATGGCAAGTACTCGAAAAGGCTGGTCCTGCAACTTGACCTTCACGCCGGCCTTATGCAGCTCTCGGGTCTTCAGGTCGAGCTGAAATACGCCGAATCGGATCTGGTCGGCGATGGGGGTCGGCGATGGCATAGCGGATCCGTCAGGCAATTTAGGTTACCGCAGGGAAAAGACTCCGTCCAAGCGGCAACGTAGTCGGTTATCTGCATGGGCTATGCCGTTCAAAGATAAGTGCATTAGCCAATTATGGAGAACTCACAAACAGAGTATTTGAGGAGGATTGAATTTGAGGGCCCGATGCGCCAAAGTGCGATCCTCTCGGCGAGTATCCGCCGTGAGAGAAAGAGGATCGCTAATGATGAAGATTCTCGAAAGTGTACTCGCCCTGGCCATCATCGTAAGTATTTTCATTACAGATGTAAGAGCTGAAGACCCAATCGCGGACTGGAACGCGATCGCCGAGAAGGCAGTCAAAAACGCCGGTCACGCACCGCCGGTTGCCGCTCTGGATTTTGCTATCGTGCACTTGGCGATTTACGACGCTGTTGAGTCTATCGACCACCGCTATCACCCTTATCACTATCACCCGGCTGTCCTTGGGGCGAATGGCTCGTTGGGCGCAGCCGCAGCCAAAGCTGGTCACGATGTGCTGGTCGGGCTGTTCCCCCTGCAAAGCGGAACGATAGATCAGGA
>Ga0134123_10000263_pt1 | contig 36023 bp, 28 predicted proteins | sample KB303_FD_96460 | JGI IMG/M metagenome (GOLD analysis project Ga0134123, IMG submission 96460) | Terrestrial soil microbial communities without Nitrogen fertilizer from Kellogg Biological Station, Michigan, USA - KB3-0-3 | ecosystem: Environmental > Terrestrial > Soil > Unclassified ...
GCGGATGAGGGGGTGGTGATCGTGCAGCACCCCTCATCCGCCTTCGGCACCTTCTCCCCGCAGGCGGGGAGAAGGGCGCTGGAAGGAAGCGTGTCGCGAGCGCCCTTCTCCCCTGGAGGGGAGAAGGTGCCGAAGGCGGATGAGGGGTTGCGCTCCGCGGGCTCGCGGCCGGCGCGACGCGATCCGATCGATGCGCGGATCATTCAGTCCATCATCCGCGGCGACGGGCGGATCATCGACAGCCAGAACGAGGTCGGCGGATATCCGGTGCGCGCGGCGACGGCGCGGGCGGTGGTGGTGCCGAAGGACCGGCGCGCGTGGCTGGAGGCGCTGTCGAAGGAGCTCGCGGTGGACCGCGCGCTCAACGTGGCGCCGCTGTGGGAGCGGCTGAAGTGTCATCCCGAGCGCAGCGAGGGATCCCCTGAATCGGGGGATTCCTCGTCGTCTGACGCGGCTCGGAATGACACGGTCAGCGCTCCATCTCCAGGCTCGCAAAAATGAACGGGCCGACTGCCTTCGGATCGTTGCTGCGGATCTTTTCGCCGACGTAGTAGTCGTACGTGCCGGCGCGGTAGCGCTCCCCTTTCTCGGGATCGCCGCCGAGGCCGGCGACTTCGCAGACGTGGTGGATGTTGACGGCGCCGTCCTCACCGACCTCGATGAATTGTTTGAGCACGCCGGCGTACGCGCGGCGGCCGGCGTCGCGGTATTTCGGGTCGATGTACCCGAGGCGGGCGGCTTTGAGGAGCGCGAAGGTGAACATCGTCGAGACCGAGGCTTCGAGATAATTGCCCTCGCGGCCGCCCTGATCGACGACCTGCCACCAGACGCCGCTCTTCGGGTCCTGCACCTTCGTCACGGCCTCGGCGAGCCGCTGCAGGATGGCGATCAGCTCGCGGCGGCGCGGATGCTCGAGCGGCACGAAGTCGAGCGTCTCGACGAGCGCCATCGCGTACCACCCCATCGCGCGTCCCCAGAACGCGGGCGAGCGTCCGGTCTTCGGATCGGCCCACTTCTGCTCGCGGCTCTCATCCCAGCCGTGATACAGCAGGCCGGTCTTCTCGTCGCGCGCGTGCGTTTCCATCAGCACGAACTGCCTGATCACGTCGTCGAACAGCGCCGGCTCGTTGAACGTCTTCGCGTACTGCGCGAGAAACGGCGCGCCCATGTACAACCCGTCGAGCCACATCTGATGCGGGTACCGCTTCTTGTGCCAGAACCCGCCCTCCGAGGTCCGCGGATGCTCGCGCATCTGCTGGCGCAGCAGCTCGATCGCCTTGCGGTACTTCTCGTCCTTCGTTTTCTCGTACAGCAGGAACAGCGGCTTGCCGGGGTTGATGCGGTCGATGTTGTAGTCGTCCTTCGCGTACGTGCGGATCGTTCCGTCGGCGTTGACGAACGCGTCGTAGTACGCGGCCGCGTACTTCCAGTAGCGCTCATCGCCGGTGCGCTGCGCGACGTCGAACATGGCCTTGTGCACCAGACCGGCGGTGTACTCCCAGCGCGGGGCCTCGCGCGCGTCGACCCACAGCGGATCGGGCGTGCGTTTCATGACCGAGTCGGCCATGCGCGCGGACCAGGGCGCGGCGGGCTTCGCGAGGTTCGCGGGACGCACATGCGCCGCGAGCTCCGGCACCGCGCGCCGCACTTCGTCCGCGACGACGGCGCGGAAGAGCGCGCTGCCTGCGTCGTTCAGGTGCGTCTTGTCGGGTCCGAGGGAGACGATGACCGCGGGCTCGAGGCCGGCGAGGATGGCAAGACTTTTCGCGTGGAGGTCGATGAGCGGCGCGTGCTTCTCCACGGCGACCTCGCGCGTTGCGGCTGCGTACTTGCCGAGGTGTGGATCGTCGTAGCGGCGCGCGAGCGAGGTGATGAGAACCGGCGTCGCGCCGATCGCGCGTGCCTCGTCGACGTAGCGCGCCATGTTCGCGCGGAACGCCGGCAGATCCGTTTCGCGATCGAGGCCCTTGCCCGGTTCGTCGTTGTGGCCGAACTGCAGCAGGATGTGCGTCGGCTTGCGCCGCAGCACGTCGGCCCAGTGTCCTTCATTGAGATAGCTCTTCGAGCTGCGCCCGCCGCGCGCGAGGTTGAGCACGGCCGCGCTCTCGGCGACGTACGCGCGAAAGCCGCGGCCCCAGCCCGACTTGTCGGTGACGGTCGAGTCGCCGACGAGCGCGATGCGCGTCGTGCGCGGATCGGCGCGGAAGGACCACAGCGGGCCGTCGTCGACGCGCCATGTGTATGTTTTCCCCGGCTCGAGCGGGCCGGTTTCATATGTCATTCCGAGCAGCGAAGACTGCGAGGAATCCCCCACCGACTGGCCGGGGGATCCTTCGCCGTCTGCGCGGCTCAGGATGACACTCGGGTGCGAGCGCGCGTTGCGCGACGGCGTCCAGCGCAGCGTCACACCGGCCGGATCGACCCATTGCCAGCCGTTCTCCGGCTGCGGGATCGCGGTGAACGGCAGCACGGCGGGCAGCGACGCCGGATCCCAGCGGCCGCCGAACGTCCATGCGGCAGTCACGTCTTCATCGCGCGGAGAGCCGTCGGCGGCGTACAGGTTGTTGGCGAACGGATTCGCGGCGGCGTAGTAATAGCGCTCGCCCCACTGGCGCGGATCGGGCGCGCTGGCGGGATAGATCGCGCGGTCGGCCATGTTCGGCGAGAACGCGGCGTCGACGAGATAGAACTGCGCGTCGCGGTGATTGCGGCCGAGTGCGAACCCGGGGATGCCGTCGAAGCGGGAGTGGCGGATCACGAACTTCTGGTCGCGCTCCGCGCTGCCGTCGTGCCAGATGCTCGCGGTCTCGCTGTGGCTGAAGAAACGGCTGTTGGTGATGTACGACCAGCCGCGCGGACAGACGAAGTCGACGTACCCCTCGAAATACGAGTCCGTCGCGTACGACAGGCCCGAGTCGCGGTTCCAGAGGCTGAGCGTGTCGCCGCCGTCTGCGATCACGTTCGCGTGCAGGATGGCGATGCGGTTCGACGTCCCCATCGAGCGGATGGCGAACTGATGATCGTGATCGCCGTACTGGCGGCCGTAGTCGTTGAGCACCGTGAGATTGGCGATGATGATGTCGGTCGCGCCGTCGGCGATGTTGATGACCGCCGCGCCCCAGTCGTCGGGATGCTCCGCGCGCCAGTTGCGGCGCAGCTCCGCGAATTCGATGCGCGTCTTCTCGCGGTCCTCGCCGACGAGCGAGACCCAGCTCTTCGCGATGCGCAGCTTCTCGCGATACGTGCCGTTGCGAATGAGGATCGTGCGGTTGTCTTCGTTGTCGGTGGGGATCGCGTCGATCGCTTCCTGGATCGTGCGGAAGTCACCGCTGCCGTCCTGGGCGACGATGAGGCTCGCGTTCTCCTCCGGCTCGAACGGCTCGACGCGGAACCAGTCAAAGTCCGCGCGGCCGAAGATGCCGACCTTCGCGCCGATCCACCGCCCCGGCCGTGCGACGAACGCCGTGCCGATCTCGGAGTGCGGTGGCAGAGCCACCGCTCTGGAGTGCGGTGGCTCTGCCGCCGCACTCCTATAACTGAATCGCGCGACGGCTTCGGGGGCGATGGTCACGCGCAACTCGATCGGGCCTTTCCCGATCGGCACCGCCGCGAGCTCCGTCTCCGCGCCGCCTTTGTCCGCATCGCGCGCGGTGACGCGTTTCAGGACGAGGCCTTTGTTCGTGCGCTCGATGGTCAGCGCCGCGTAGTCCGCGCCCATGACCACGAGTCCCGCACGCTCGCCCATCTTCAGCGCGGACGGATCGACGCGCGTCGTTGCGGTGAACGCGGGTGCGGAGAATTTCTGCAGCAGGAGGTTGGTGGCGTTCCAGAGATTCGGCGCCGTGTTGCTGAGGCGCAGTTTGCCGTTACGCAGGGTGAACCAGTCCTTCGAGGGGTTGCCCTGCCATTGCCAGACGAGGGCGAGGGCACCGACAAACGTGTCATCCCGAGCGTGAGCGAGGGACCCGGGGCTCGGGTGGGGCTGCGATGCACGCGCCTCGCGCGCCACCCGCACAGGTCCCTCGCTCACGCTCGGGATGACATCCATCTCCGGCCAGTCATTCACCCAGCGCAGGGGCTGGCGGTGCACGATGCGGCCGTAGGCGCCGCGATCCTGGAAGTGCACGAACCAGTCGTCCACCCATGCGCCCTGGTGGAAGCCGTGCTCGAGGACGACCCGGTCTTCGTACGGGCCGTAGACGTTCTTCGAGCGCAGGACCGTCTGCCAGCCGCGTTTCACGCCGCCGGCGGGGGCGAAGATGTAGTACCAGCCGTTGCGCTTGTAGAACTTCGGGCCCTCGATCGTCGGATGGCGCTCGCGGCCGTCGAAGACGATCGTGCCTTCGTCGAGGACGCGCAGTCCGTCGGCACTCATTCGATTGACGGTCAGCACGCCGTTGAAGCCCGCGCGGCTCTTCGCCCACGCATGCACGAGGTACATCGAGCCGTCGTCGTCCCAGAGCGGACAGGGATCAATCCAACCTTTCGCCGTCTGCACCAGCGTCAGCGGCTCCCACGGACCTCGCGCGTCGCGCGCGCGCGTTCGATAGATGCCTCGATCGGGATCGCCGACGTAGATCCAGAACCAGCCGTCGTGATGGCGCAGGCTCGGCGCCCACATCCCGTTCCCGTGTTGCGGGACGTCGAAGTCGGGCGACGGCAGGCGGTCGACCGCGTGGCCGATCAGCGTCCAGTGCACGAGATCGCGCGACTGCAGGATAGGCAGGCCGGGGACATTCTGGAAGCTCGAGGCGACGAGGTAATAGTCGTCGCCCACGCGGATGACGTCGGGGTCGGAGTAATCGGCGAAAAGGACGATTTCGGCTGCCGCTGTGAGCGACAGAAGAAAATAGGTCAGACCAATCGCCAGCCGCCGAGTCATGTTCGTCCGCTCGCGGAATGAATACTATCGAGGAAAGTCGAAATTGGTCAATCCAGTGTTGACAATTGGCGAGAGGTGTAGAGAATTGGTCAAGCCATTCGGGAGGCGGCTCGGTCATGAGTGACGTCAGGAAAACAGCCGTTTCGCCGGCGCTGGAGGTCCAGTCCGCCGACCAGGTCGTGCGGCACATCGCGCTGCTGATCGAGCGCGGCGAGCTGCGGCCCGGCGATCGCCTCGTGCCGGAGCGCGAGCTCGCGCAGGAGCTCGGCGTCAGCCGCCCCACCGTGCGCGCGGGATTGCACGCGCTCGCGGCGATGGGCGTCACCGAGTCGCGCCAGGGCGCAGGCACGTTCATCACCGGCGGTCCTCCGCGCCTCGGCGCGGGTCCGCTGAGTTTCCTCGCGGCGCTGCACGGCTTCACGCGCGATCAGATTTTCGAAGCGCGCAAGGTGCTCGAAGTCGGCGCCGCCGGTCTCGCCGCGGAGCGCGGTCTCGCCGATCGCCTCGCGCCGATGGCCGAGGAAGTGACGGGGATGTTCGCGACGATGACGGACCCGCAGACGTTTCTCGTGCACGACGTCCGCTTCCATCGCGCGATCGCGGGAGCGGCGGACAATCCGGTGCTGCTGGCGCTCGTGGAGATGGTGTCGTCGCTGGTGTACGAACAGCGCCGGCTCACCGTCGAACATGCGATCGATCTGAAGGAATCGGCGGAGATGCATCGCCGCATCTATCAGGCGATCCGCGACCGCGATCCCGAGCGCGCGCGCGACGAGATGTCGAAGCATCTCGAGCTCGCGCGCACCGCGCAGGCCTCGGAAGAGCTGGAGCTGCCGGCCGGCGTGCTGCCGTCGAAAGTGGTGGGCGCGTCTTGAGCGCTTGTTCGCTGGACGGCCGCGTGGCCGTCGTCACCGGAGGCACCTCCGGTATCGGCCTCGCGCTCGTGCGCGGTCTCGCCGACGCCGGCGCGGACGTCGTTCCGATCTCGCGCCGGCAGGAGCAGGTCGACGCGGCGGCGGACGAAGTCCAGGAACGCGGGCGGCGCACGGTGCGCGTGACCGCGGACGTGAACGATCGCGCGTCGCTCGACGCCGCGCTCGCGCGCACGGTCGAAGAGCTCGGGCACGTCGACATCCTCGTCAACTGCGCCGGCATCACGAAGCGCACACCCACGCTCGACCTCACCGACGAGGAGTGGGGACGGATCCTCGAGACGAACCTCACCGGCACGCTGCGCGCGTGTCAGGTGTTCGGGCGGCACATGCTCGAGCGCGGGCAGGGACGCATCATCAATATCGCGTCGCTGGCGTCGTTCGTGGGGCTGCTGGAGGTCGCGGCCTACACGGCGAGCAAGGCGGGCGTGGCCGGACTGACGCGCGCGCTCGCGGTGGAGTGGGGCGCACGCGGCGTGAACGTGAACGCGATCGCGCCGGGCGTGTTTCGCACGGACCTGAACTCCGCGCTGCTCGACGGCACGGAGCGCGGGAAGGAGTTCCTGCTGCGCACGCCGGTGCGGCGCTTCGGACGCGTCGAGGAGCTGGCCGGCGCGTGTGTGTTCCTCGCCTCCGAGGCATCGAGCTTCGTCAACGGCGAGATCCTGACGGTCGACGGCGGTTTTCTCGCGAGCGGCGTGAATCAGTAGAGGAGGAACCTTGAAGATCACCGAAGTGCAGGTTCGGGACATCCGCTTCCCGACGTCGCTCGAAGGGGACGGATCGGACGCCCTGAACCTCGGCGACTACTCCGCGACGTACGTCACGCTCGTCACCGACGGCGGCCTCACCGGCGACGGACTGACCTTCACCAACGGCCGGGGGAACGAGATCGTGGTGAGCGCCGTCCATGCGCTCAAGCATCACGTGATCGGGCGGCGGCTGTCCGAGATCATCGGCGACCTTCGCGGTTTTTATCGCAACCTCACCGTCGACGCGCAGCTGCGCTGGCTCGGCCCGGAGAAGGGCATCCTGCACATGGCCACCGGCGCGCTGATCAACGCCGTGTGGGACCTCTGGGCGAAGCGCGAGGGCAAGCCGATGTGGAAGCACCTCGCCGACCTGACGCCCGAACAGATCGCCGGCGCGATCGACTTCACGTACATCACCGACGTCCTGACGCCGGACGAGGCGCTGGAGATCCTTCGCGCCCGGCGGGAAGGACGCGAGGCGCGCGAAGCGGAGATCCTGCGCGACGGATATCCCGCGTACACCACGTCCACCGGCTGGCTCGGCTATCCGGACGACAAGGTGCGGCGGCTCTGCCGCCAGGCGATGTCGGACGGATGGACGGCGTTCAAGATGAAGGTGGGCGCGAACCTCGGGGACAACGTGCGCCGCGCGGCCCTGATGCGCGAGGAGATCGGCAGCGAGCGCCTGCTGATGATGGACGCGAACCAGGTGTGGGACGTCGGCGAGGCGATCCGGCAGATGCAGGAGCTGGCGCAATTCGATCCCTGGTGGATCGAGGAGCCGACGAGTCCCGACGACGTCCTCGGCCATGCGGCAATCCAGCAGGCGATCGATCCGATCCGCGTCGCGACCGGCGAGGTCGTGCAGAACCGCGTGATCTTCAAACAGATGCTGCAGGCAAGGGCGATCCGCTTCCTGCAGGTCGACAGCTGCCGCATGGGCGGCGTCAACGAGGTGCTGGCCGTGCTGCTGATGGCGGCGAAGTTCGGCGTGCCGGTGTGCCCGCACGCGGGCGGCGTCGGGCTCTGCGAGTACGTGCAGCACCTCTCGATCTTCGACTACATCGCCGTGAGCGGGAGCATGGAGGATCGCATGTGCGAGTACGTCGATCACCTGCACGAGCACTTCGTCGATCCCTGCGTCATCCGCGACGCGCGTTACGTCGCGCCGTCGCGGCCTGGCTACAGCATCACCATGAAGCCGGCGTCGCTCGATGCGTACGAGTTCCCGGCCGGACGCGTGTGGCAGAAGCTGCGAGGAGTTGCCTGATGGTGGCCGCAACGGACGCGGTCGTCACCATGGACAAGCGTGGATACGTGCGCTGGACGGTGTGCGCGCTGCTCTTCTTCGCAACGACGATCAACTACGTCGATCGCTCGGTCATGGGATTGCTCGCTCCGACGCTGCGCACGGAGATCGGCTGGACGGACAGCGACTACGGCAGGATCAGCGCCGCCTTCACCCTCGCCTACGCGATCGGCTTTCTCTTCGCCGGCTGGTTCATCGACCGCATCGGCACGCGGATCGGATACGCGGTCTTTCTCATCGCCTGGTCTCTCGCCGCCGCGGGGCACGCGTTCGCGGCAACCGCGTTCGGCTTCGGGCTGGCCCGCTTTGCTCTCGGACTGGGGGAATCAGGGAACTTTCCCGCCGCGGTGAAGACGGTGGCGGAATGGTTCCCCCGGCGGGAGAGAGCTCTCGCGACCGGGATCTTCAATGCCGGCTCGAACGTCGGCGCCATCCTCGCGCCGCTCATCGTCCCGTTTCTCACCCTCACCTGGAGCTGGCGAGCAGCGTTCGCGGTCACCGGTCTCATCGGACTCGTATGGGTCGTCTTCTGGTTTCCGCTCTATCGCAAGCCATCGGAGCATCCGCGGCTCGGCGCAACCGAGCGGGCGTACATCGAGAGCGATCCGCCGGAGCCGCAGATCGTCGTCTCATGGCCTGCGCTGCTGCGACACCGGCAGACCTGGGCATTCGCCGTGGGCAAGTTTCTGACCGACGCGATCTGGTGGTTCTACCTCTTCTGGTTTCCGCTCTTCATGGCCGACAGGTTCGGCTTCGACCTGAAGAAAATCGGTCTGCCGCTGGTCACGGTCTATCTGGTTGCCGACATCGGCTCGGTCGGCGGCGGCTGGTTCAGCTCAAATCTGCTCAAACGCGGCTGGTCTCCGAACGCGGCGCGCAAGACGGCCATGCTGGTCTGCGCGCTGCTGATTCTTCCGGTATCGATGGCGCCGCGCGTCGATCACGCGTGGATCGCCGTCTGGCTGGTCGGAATCGCCGCCGCCGCGCATCAGGGCTTTTCGGCGAACATCTTCACCATCACTTCGGACATGTTCCCGAAGCCGGCCGTCGGCTCCGTGGTCGGGATCGGCGGTTTCGCGGGAGCGATGGGAGGTTTCTTCATGAACCTCGGCGCGGGCTGGTTCCGCGAGAATCAGGGCAGCTACGTCACGATGTTCACCATCGCCGGCTTCGTTTATCTGATCGCGCTCGCCGCGATTCATACGCTCGCGCCCCGACTCGAGCCCGTCCGTCTGCGCACCGCCTGAACCGCATGTTCATCCACGACGACTTCCTCCTCGAAACCGACCTCGCGCGCGAGCTCTATCACCGCTTCGTCGCGGACCTGCCGGTCATCGACTATCACTGCCATCTGCCGGTGCAGCAGATCGCGTCGGATCACCGGTTCCGCTCGATGACGGAGATCTGGCTCGACGGCGATCACTACAAGTGGCGGGCGATGCGCGCGAACGGAGTCGCGGAGCGCTTCTGCACCGGCGACGCGCCGGATTGGGAGAAGTTCGAGGCGTGGGCGCGTACGGTGCCGGCGACGCTGCGCAATCCGCTGTATCACTGGACGCACCTCGAGCTGAAGAAGCCGTTCGGGATCACCGAGCTGTTGTCGGAGCGAACCGCGCACGCGATCTACGATCGCTGCAACGAGCAGTTGCACGAGCTGTCGACGCAGGAGCTGCTGCGGCAATTCAACGTGGCCGTGGTCTGCACGACCGACGATCCGGCCGACTCGCTCGATCATCATCGCGCGCTCGCGCAGCGCACGGATCCCGACACGCGCGTCGTGCCGACGTGGCGTCCCGATGCCGCGCTGGCGATCGAGGACGCGGGGGCGTTCAACACGTGGCTCGATCGTCTCGAGGCGGCGTCCGGCGTCGCGATCGCGCATTTCAATCAGCTGCTCGACGCGCTCGACCGGCGTCACGCGGAGTTTCACGAGGCGGGCTGCCGGGCGTCGGATCACGGGCTCGAGCAGATGTACGCCGATCCTTCGAGCGACGCCGAGGTCGCGACGACGTTCGCGAAGCTCCGCGCGCGCAAGCCGGTCACGCGCGAGGAAGCGCGCGCGTACAAGTCGGGGCTGCTGCACATCTTCGCGCTGATGGACCACGGGCGCGGATGGGTGCAGCAGTATCACCTCGGCGCGCTGCGCAATACGAACTCGCGTATGCGGCGGATGCTCGGCGCCGACTCCGGCCTGGATTCGGTCGGCGACTTCGAGCAGGCCCGCCCGCTGGCGCGCTTCCTCGACCGCCTCGACTCCACGAACCATCTCGCGAAGACGATCCTCTACAACCTCAACCCCCGCGACAACGAGCTGTTCGCGACGATGATCGGCAATTTCCAGGACGGCTCCGTGCCGGGCAAGATGCAGTACGGGTCGGCGTGGTGGTTCCTCGATCAGAAGGACGGGATGGAGGCACAGATCCGCGCGCTGTCGAACATGGGTCTCTTCTCGCGCTTCGTCGGGATGGTCACGGACTCGCGCAGCTTTCTCTCGTACTCGCGCCACGAGTATTTCCGCCGCGTGGTCTGCAATCTCCTCGGCAACGACGTCCGCGACGGCCTGCTGCCGGACGATCGCGAGCTGCTGGGCCGGCTCGCGCAGGACGTGTCGTTCTTCAACGCACGCGAGTACCTCGGCCTGGAGCTGGGCCGCCTCGGTCACGACGTCCGCCGCGCCGCATGATCCTCGACCTCTTCCGTCTCGACGGCCAGACCGCGATCGTGACCGGCGCGTCGCGCGGCCTCGGCGCGGCGATGGCGGACGCGCTCGAGGAAGCGGGCGCCCGAGTCGTTCGGACGTCCTCCGCCACGGACGACCTCGCGGACCGCGCGGCCGTGGCGTCGCTGCTCGACCGCGCGGGCGACGCCGAGATCCTCGTCAACAACGCCGGCATCATCCGCCGCGCCGACCTCCTCGACTATAGCGACGACGACTGGGACGCCGTGATCGAAGTGAACCTGCGGTCCGTCTTCGCGCTCTCGCGCGACTTCGCGCGGCGGCTGGTGGAGCGCAGGCGCGGCGGGAAGATCATCAACATCGCGTCGATGCTGTCGTTCCAGGGCGGCATCCGCGTCGTCGCCTACACCGCCGCGAAGAGCGGGATCCTCGGCCTCACGCGCGCGCTCTCCAACGAGCTCGCGCCGCACGGCATCAACGTGAACGCGATCGCGCCCGGCTACATGGCCACCGACAACACGCAGGCGCTGCGCGACGACCCCGTACGCAGCCGCGACATCCTCGCGCGCATCCCCGCCGGCCGCTGGGGCGCACCCGACGATCTCAAGGGGGCGGTGGTGTTCCTCGCGTCGCCCGCATCGTCTTACGTGCACGCGACCACGCTCACCGTCGACGGCGGCTGGCTCTCGCGGTAATCACGCCGGCGTCGCGCCGTGCATCACCGCGACGCGCAACCGCAGCCGGCCAGAGTCGTCGCGGCGCAGCGTGTACGTCGACGTCTCGCTTCCGTGCGTCGCGCCCTGCGCGTCGAGATACGGCCAGCGCACCTGCACGATCGCGATCCGCGAGGTCGGCCAGTCGAGCCTGACGATCTCCGCGCGCGTGTCGGTGATGTTCTTCGCGTTGTACTGCTCTTTCGCGCCGCTGAAGAACTGCTCCAACTCGGCTTCGGAGCTCACGGTCATCGCCATCTCGTCGCCGAGGACGAACGCCGGCGTCTCCCACATCTTCGCGACCGCCTTCCCGTCGCCGGCCGTGAGGGAGCGCGCCATGCGATCGAGCAGGCTCTGCACCTCGGCCCGGTTGCCGCCCGACGCCGTCTCTTTCGATTCCTGAACGCCGATCACATTCTGGTCTTCCATGGTTTTCTCCTTTCGTTCACACCATCTCTTTGATCTTGTCCTCGAGCACGGTGCGCAGAATCTTTCCCCGCTCCGGCTCCCCTTTCGCCAGCGACTCCGCGAAATGCAGCGCCTGTTCGGGCCTGATCGTCGCCGGCATCGGCGGTTCGTATGGATCGACCACGGCTTCGACGACGACCGGGCCCGGCATCGCGAGCGCGCGCTCGATCTCGCTGCCGCAGGACGCGGGATCCTCGATACGCATCCCGGTCGCGCCGCACGCCTCGGCGACTTTCACGAAGTCGATCGGCTGCAGGTCGCAGGCGTACTCCGGATTGCCGAGGAACACCATCTGCTCCCACTTGATCATGCCGAGGGAACCGTTGCGGATCACAAAGACTTTGATCGGCAACTGATACCTGACCGCGGTCGCGAGCTCGCACATCAGCATCGACATCGCGCCGTCGCCGACGAACGCGATCGACTGCCGGCCGGGATAGGCGAGCTGCGCCGCGATCGCGTACGGCAGCCCGCACGCCATCGACGCGAGGTTGCCGGACAGCGAGTACATCTGCCCGCGCTGCACGCGGATGTGCCGCGCGAACCACGTCGTCACGGTGCCGGAGTCGCAGGACACGATCGCGTCGGCGCGCAGCTGCTTCGACAGCTCCGCCGCGACGCGCTGCGGCTTCATCGGCACGTCCATGCGCGACGCGCGCGTCTCCATCAGCTCCTCCCACTCGCGCACTCCCTTCTGCGCGGACTCGAGGAACGTCCGATCCGCGTTTCGATGGATGAGCGGCAGGAGTGCGCGCAGCGTCGGCGCGGTGTCGCCGACGAGGCCGACTTCGACGGGATAGCGCAGGCCGATGCGCACCGGATCGCGGTCGAGCTGGATCGCCCGCTTCTCGCCGGGCTTCGGATAGAACTCGATGTACGGGAACGAAGTCCCGATGAGGAAGAGCGCATCGCAGCCGGCGAGCGCTTCCTCGGATGGCTTCGTGCCGAGGAGACCGATGCCGCCGGTCGTGAACGGACTGTCGTCCGGAAGCACGGCCTTGCCGAGGAGCGGCTTGATGACCGGACTGCCGAGGAGCTCGGCGAGCTGCTCGATCTCCTCCGTGGCGCCGAGCGCGCCGCGGCCGGCGAGGAGCACGACCTTCTTCGACTCGTTCAGGATCGCCGCCGCGCGCTGCAGGTGCTCGATGCACGCAACGGTGCCGCCGCGCGGCAGCACGGCCGTGTCGGCGTGATGGGGCACGTTCCGCTTCGAACGCTCCTTCCCGCCTGCTCCTGCAGATCGACCGGAAAGTTGAGATGCGTGACGCAGCCGTACGCGAGCGCCGTGCGGCAGGCGAGATGCGTCACGTTCTCGACGTGCGACGCGCCCATCACGCGCACGCTGTAGCGCGCGACGTCGGCGAAGACCTTGTCGAGATCGACGTCCTGCTGCGCGTACGTGCCGATGAGATCGTGGTAGTGATGCCCGGTGATGGCGAGCACCGGCTGGCCGTCGAGCTTCGCGTCGTAAAGGCCGTTCAGAAGATGAAGGCCGCCGGGTCCGGACGTGGCGATGCAGACGCCGAGCTTGCCGGTGTACTTCGCATACGCGCAGGCCATGAACGCGGCCGATTCCTCGTGGCGCACCTGAATGAACCGGATCTCGTCCTGGCGCCGGCGCAGCGCCTCCATGATTCCGTTGATGCCGTCGCCCGGCAGTCCGAACACGATGCGGACGTCCCAGTCGAGCAGCGTGTCGATGAGGATCTCGGCTGCGGTTCGTGAGGCCATGGCGGCTTGTACGTGCGACACGCATGCCCTTTGCAGCAGCTAACGATCTTCGCGCGTCGTCGGGGAGAGGCCGTGGCGTGATGCGAACCGCAGCGCGGCGTCGGCCGCGTCGGCTCCGGGGCCGCGACCACGCCGACCCCCGGTCGCCGGCGGCGAGAGCCTCCGACGTTGAGATCGGTTGGCGGCGCTCAGCTCGGGTGACCAGTCGCGAGAAGGCGCGGTGCAACTTCGGATCGTCGATGGGACGGTTATCCGGCGGGCCTCGGCCAATGCAGCCCGGCGCACAAACGAGGGTCAAAGTATACTTGACTCAGCGGGCGAGGAGCGTACTTTCTCCATTCGGAGGAGGCGTAGCGATCATCTCGACTCGTTACGCTGCACGAGATCGTGAGGAAATTCCCAGCTGAACAGTTCGCGAACTTCGCGAAAGTCATCGCGATCGTCAGAAGCGTAGGCGGCACCAGCGCAGAGAATCCGAGCCACTCATACCGCGCGACGAAGGACGCGTGCAAACTCATCGCTGGAGCGGAGTCTGCGTGCCGCGCCATCGGCCTTAGAGCCTCAGCCGCTACCATCCGAAAAATTGCTGCGTTAGGTACTGAAGAACAACCATCGAGGATGGCCTTGGTTGAACTTGCCGGCGAACTTGACGGACGTCTGAATGACGAAATGCGGGAAACATACTTTATGGTGCTGACCCCGCGCGAGTCGCAGTTTTATGGCAATCCGCGCGAAGGATGGGAGGATATCATCAAGAGGTTCCCCGCTTCTCTTGGTGATGTTGAGGAAGCCGCCAAATGCCTAGCGCTATCACGTTATGCGGCGACGGTTTTCCATAGCATCCAAGTCGTTGAAATCGGTTTGATCGAGCTAGGCAGATTCTTGGACGTTAAGGACCCATTGCCGGGATGGACAGCAACGTCTGGTCGGCTAAAGGAGATCGTCAAAAAGCCCTACAAAGATAGATCTCCATTAGAAAACGAGAACTACGCGTTTGTGGAGCAGACTGAAGGGACAGTTGAGGCTCTGAAAAACGCGTGGCGTAACAAGATTAGTCATGCGCACGGGAAGCTTGTCGTCCTGACGGCTGATTTCACGCCGGAGATAGCAGAGGATATTCTCTACGCTTCGCGCACGTTTATGCGTCGATTGACTGAGGGCTTGCCGCCGTTGCCGCCTATGCGCATATCCGACCCTCCGCCTCCGCCGTTGGGATTGGAGTAACGAGTTCGAAGGCTTCGACCGCCGTTCGCGACCTACCGTATGAAAGCGCTAACGTGTGACTTCAATGACCTGACCGGAGCCAATCGAGCGGGAGAGCTTCCAGGATTCGCGAAACAGCGGGCGCAGTTCTTCAATGCGGTTCCGTACTCGGCAATCATTACAGCACCGATGCCGATTTCCGCCGATTCTGCTGATATTGCAGATCCTTATCAACAGTGGCATGACCTTGAGCCTGCGCCGACTGGCACGCGCAACAGCGCACCATTTTTCAGCCGCAGCCAGCCCTGCGCGTGAACGGTAGCGACGTCGTATCCCTGCAGTTCGAGTGCGAGCTCCACCGCAAGCGATTCATCGATGAGCACTCGAAACTTCCGCCATGGCCTCCTTCGCGAGCTCCAGCGTAGCGGTTGCCTTGGTCGCGGGTTACAGACGGGAAGGACGCTAGGAACTGGTCCAGCGAATCTCCGGCCTCCAGTCCTCGAACAGATTGTAGACAGGTACACGAACTCCAACGAAGACCGGCGTTCCGCTCATGATCTCCGGGTCGCTGTGAATGACCTCTTGTGCCCGATTCACAAGAATATTTTTACGGCTGAACCCCATGACACGGGTGCAGCGGATCTGCGTCGCATCGTTCTGTGCCAGCGGCACGCACGCCCTTTGCACGAGACCGCTGCATGAGCGAGCACGACGTTGTGGTGATCACCGGTGCGTCCGCCGGCGTGGGGCGCGCGGTGGCGCGTGAGTTCGGCAGACGGCGTGCGCGGGTCGGACTGCTCGCGCGCGGCGTCGAGGGGCTCGAGGCGGCGAAGCGCGAGATCGAAGAGCTCGGCGGGGAGGCGATTGCGGTTCCGACGGACGTCGCCGACGCGGCGCAGATCGAGCGCGCGGCCGACGCGGTCGAAGCGGCGTTCGGGCCGATCGACCTCTGGATCAACAATGCGATGGCGTCGGTGTTCTCACCGATCGCCGAGGTGACGCCGGACGAGCTGCGCCGCGTGACAGAAGTGACGTATCTCGGCACGGCGTACGGCACGATGGCGGCGCTGCGGCGGATGATGCCGCGCAATCATGGGACGATCGTGCAGGTCGGATCGGCACTCGCCTTCCGCGGGATTCCGCTGCAGGCTCCTTACTGCGCGGCGAAGCATGCGATCAAAGGCTTCAACGACTCGGTGCATGCGGAGCTGCTGCACGCGAACAGCGCGGTGCTGCTGACGATGGTGAACCTGCCCGCGGTGAATACGCCGCAGTTCGACTGGGTGCTGAACAGACTGCCGAACCGCGCGCAGCCGGTGGGGCCGATCTACCAGCCGGAGCTCATCGCCGACGCCATCGTGTGGGCGTGTGATCACTACAGACGGTCGTGGAACATCGGCGTCCTCACCTCGGCCACCGTCATCGGCAACAACTTCTTCCCCGGCTTCGGGGACCGCTATCTCGCGCGCCACGGCTACGAGCAGATGACCGACGAGCCGGAGGACCCGAACCGGCCGCACAATCTGTGGCAACCGGTGGCCGGCGACCACGGAGCGCGCGGGCGCTTCAGCGATCGGGCAAAGTCGGAGAGCCTGCACGTGACGCTGAACCGCTATCGAGGGCCGCTGTTGAAAGCGGGGCTCGCGGTGCTGGGCGGGATCGCCGTGCTGCGTATGATGCGCCGGTGAGAACGCTGCTCGCGATGGCGATGGGCGTGATGGCGCTCGGCGCCGGCGCGAGCGAGCGGCGCGGCGCGATGGCGTTTCATTACGCGTCGCCGCTCACGCCGCGGCAGCTGGCGTGGTACTCGCGCTTCGACGTGCTGGTCACGCACGATCCCCTTCCCGCGGCGCAGGTGGCGCAGCTGCACGCGCGCGGGACGAAGCTCGTGCTGTACGAGTGGGCGGTGGCGTTCTATGCGTCGCTCGCGGCGCCGTGGCAGAAACAGCTGATCGCGGATCGCCGCGGGCTGCTGAACGCGCGTCCGCTGCGCGGCGGGCTCGGCGCGGCGAATGCCGACGCGTGGTACTACGATCCGGCGGCGCGGGAGCATATCGAGGAGCGCGCGCGGTTCCTCGCGCAGAAGCTGCGCGCGATCAACTATGACGGCGTGTTCCTCGACACGACGACGGCCGAGAGCGTTCATCCCGACGCGCTCGCGGAGTACAAGCTGCGCCATCCGGACGTTTCGTACGACGCGGCGTTTGCACGGTTCATGAAGAGCCTCCGGTCGCAGGTGGGGGTGATCGTCACGAATCAGGGATATCGCGCGCCCGCGTCGCTGCTGCCCTGGGCGGACTACGACGTCAGCGAGAGCCTGATCACGCATCCCGTCGCCGGAAGGTACGTGATGCGGAAGAACATCGACTCGCTGTTCCGCACGCTCATCGCGCCGGCGAAGAAAAAGTATCCGCGCGTGCGGTTCATTCATCTGAACTACGTCGACGCGCTCACGCCGGGCGAGGTCGAGAAGATCGTGCGGATCGCGCGCGCGCACGGCGACGAGGCGTTCGTGACGCTGCCGACGCTGGCGCGCGAAGGGAGCGACGACGACGCCTATTTCCGCGCGATACGATTGCGGCGTGGACCGATTCCGTGAGGCGACGCCGGAGGACCGCGCGGCGATTCTCGCGCTGCGCGCGCGCTGCTTCGGCGACGTCGATCCGGAGAAGCAGGATCCGCGGTTCTGGGACTGGCAATTCCGCGGCGCGCGCGTGTTCGTCGGCGAGCGCGACGGCGCGATCGTGACGCATCTCGCGTTCGTGCGCTACGGCAACTTCGGGCTCGCCGTCGACGCGATGTCGGCCCCCGAGGCGCGGCGCAGCGGCGCGTACAGCGGCCTGGTCGCGTTCGGGCAGGACGCGGTCCGCGGCGATTTCGAGCTCTCCTATGCTTTCCAGATCCGCAAGCCCGTCCTCGGCGCGATGCTGCGCAACGGATGGTCCATCGCCGAGTCGATCCCCGTGCTCGTGCGTCCCGCGTTCCTGCCGGTGCGCTCTGCTCCCGGCATCGAGCTGCTGGCGCGCGCGGCGGCCGCGGAGATGGCCGCGCTCGCGCGAACGCAGGACTTCATCGAGTGGCGCTTCTTCGACAACCCGCACTGGACGTACCGCGTCACCGGCGCGCGCGATGAAGCGGGCCGGCTCGTCGCGTGGCTCGTATCGCGCCCGACGACGCTGAAGGGCTACGCCACGCAGGCCATCGTCGACGTCGCGTTCACCGACGCACGCGCGGCGCGGCGGCTGATCCGCGACGCGGTCGCGGAAGGCAAGCACGCCGGCTGCAGGTTCATCGCGGCGTTCGTCTCACGCGCGCACCCCGCGCGCCCGCTGCTGTCGCGCAGTCTCTTCATCCCCGGGCCGCATCGGTTCCGGCTCCTCGTCCGAACGCCGCGGCAGGAGCCGTGGCGCGTGACGTGGGCGGACACGGACCACCTCTGATGAACGTGCTCTTCGTGTACGCGCATCAGGACGACGAGATCGCGGGAGCGGCGCGGATGCTGCTCGCGCGGCGCAACGGCGACCGCGTGGTCTGCGCGTATCTGACCGACGGCGCGGCTCGCGTCGCGGCGCCGGTGCGCAACGAGGAGTCGCGGCGAGCGCTCGCGCGGCTGGGCGTGACCGACCTTCTCTTCGCGCCCTTCCCCGACGGCGCGCTGCCCGAACATGCGGACGGCGCGCTTGCGTTTCTCGAGTCGAACGCCGGCGACGTGAGCGAGGTCTGGACGCTGGCGTGGGAGGGCGGGCATCAGGATCACGATGCCGCGCACGTGATCGCGCTCGCTTTCGCGCGAAGCCGCGGCGTTCCTTGCCGCGAACAGCCGCTCTACAACGGATTCGGCACTCCCACCCGCTTCTTCCGGACGATGCATCCGCTCGGCGACGGCTGGACGACGCGGCGCATTCGCCGCTCCGAGGCGCTGCGCATCGTCGCGCTGGCGCGCTTCTACAAATCGCAGCGGAAGACGTGGCTGGGACTCCTGCCGGAGGCGATCGTGAAGCTGGTGTTCCTGCGGAGGGAGTTCACGCGCGACGCCGATCCGCGGCGGCTCGCGTCGAAGCCGCACGACGGGCCGCTCTTCTACGAGCGCCGATTTGGCTATTCGTGGAACCGGCTCAGTTTCGCGATGCAGGGGATTCTTCGCCGTCTGCGCGGCTCAGAATGACACTTGGGGCAGCGGCCTCGATCGGGCCGCGATTGACAGGCTCGCGCGGCACGGCCGACAGGTCCAGGTGAGCGGCGGAGAGCAGCAGCTGCGCGCCGAGCGTGATCGCCATCGCCGGAAGGACGACGGTGCCGGTCGGCGCGGCGAGCTGGTGCCGCGCGTACCAGATCCATTTCAGCCCGCCGTAGAGGATGCCGCCGAGGAGGAGCGGGATGCCGCAGGCGAGGTTGAGCGACTCGAGGTTGAAGTCGTAGACGAAGTTCTTCAGGACGATCCGCCGCACGAGCGACGCGAAGAGCCGCAGCGGGAACTGGCGCAGCACGGTCGGGATGGAGAGGCTCGACGGCTCGCCGGCGTAACGCGCGGGCATCGGAATCTCCTTGATGACCGCACCGAGGACGTAGAGGTGGCTGAGCATTGAGGTCTCGAAGAAATAGCTGCGGTCGATCTTCTGCAGCGGGATCTGCGACAGCACGTCGGCGCGCACGGCGATGAAGCCGTTGGTCGGATCGAAGAGGTTCCAGTAGCCCGTCGCCGCCTTGGCGAGGAAGCTCAGCGCGACGTTGCCGATGCGGCGGATGACCGGCATCTGGCGGAGCGTGGCGAAGTCGCGGAAGCGGTTACCTTTCGTGTAGTCGGCTTCGCCGCTCACCAGCGGCTCGACGAGCTGCGGGACGAGCCACAGCGGCATCTGTCCGTCGCCGTCGACTTTCACGATCACGTCGGCGCCGCCGTCGATGGCCTTGCGGAAGCCGCTCACCATCGCCGCACCGACGCCGCCGTTGCGCTCGTGATGCACGGCGACGATGCGCGGGTCGAGGCTCGCGTAGTGATCGATGAGCGTGCCGGTGTCGTCGGACGAGCCGTCGTTCACCACGACCACCGACGTGAAGAGCGCCGGCAGCGAGCGCAGCACGCCGCCGATCTCGCGGCCGACGTTGTACGCCGGCACGACCGCGGCGACGTGCACGTCGGCGCGCTTTCTGAGCAACAGAGTCGTCATCCGCGCTTCACTCCCTTCTGCTCGATCATGTAGACGCGCACGTTCTCGTCGTCGAGGTAGATGCGGAGGCCGCGGTGCGTGAGGCTGTAGACCGAGCACCACGTCTGCAGCCGCTCCTCGAGCGTCGCGCGGTCGAAGCGCACCGCCCAGTTGTCGATCTGAAAACGGTGTGGGTGTTTCTCGACGACGATGAAGACGTAGCGCGTCGGCACGCGCAGCGTCGCCTCGGCGGGGTCGAACTGGTGCAGGAAATCGGCGGCGGGGAGATGAAAGCCGCGGCCGAGGACCATCGGGAACTCCTGCCCGTAGCTGACGAGCGTCCACGTGAACGGCTCGAAGGAGCGCGAGATCTTCACCACCGCGAGCGCCGTGCTGCCGTAGCCGGAGTAGTCGATGATCTGCGCGCGCAGCGGCGCGGCGAAAAACGGCGGGATGGTGAAGACCCACGCGATGACGGCGAGCGCCGGGACCGCGATGGCGACGCGCCACCGGCGCGGGATGTCGACGCCGCGCGCGACGAGCTCCGCGAGCGCGCTCGCCGCGACGCCGACCAGCGCCGCGATCGCCATCGCCAGCCACAAGGCGTTCCGCCGCGCCTCGACGACTTCGGGGAGATGGAACGTGGAAGCGGCGTGCGTGAGCAGGAACATGACGTAGACGAGCGAGAGCCAGAGCGCGGGGCGGCGCGTGATTGCGATGAGAACGGCGACGACGAGCATCGCGATCAGGAACGGCGTGACCATGACATACGTGATGTCGGGCGGCGCGTCGCCGAGGCGGCGGAGGAACGGGAAGTAGTAGAGCGCGGTCGACTGCGTCTGCGGGGCGGTCGACGGCGTGCCGTAGCGGATGTAGCCGAGCATCCACGAGCAGCCGACGGCCACGCCGGCGGCGCCGTACAGCGCCGCGCGCGCGATCTCGCGGACGGTGGTCGCGCGCTCGAGCAGCGCAGCGAATGCGGAGACGGCGCACAGCAGGACCAGCGGTACCACGACGCCCGAGTGCGTCGCGGCGATGGCGGCGGAGCAGAGCACGAAACCCGCGAGGCGGTAGCCGCGATCGTCCTTGCGGCGCAGCCAGTCGAACAGGAACAGCGCGGCGGGGAACAGCAGCACCGTCGCGAGCTCCTGCGGGAGCGTCGAGCACTGGCGCTGGAACACGGTCAGCAGCACGTCGAACTCGCCGGCGTTGGAGAGCCCGGCGTAGGTCCGGCTCAGCGCCTCCTTCGCCACGAGAGGATTGTCGGTCGCGACGCTGCCGCCGAGGAGGAAGTACTGCGTCGTACCGCCGATCATCGTCGCGAAGGCGAGGCCGGCGACGAGCGCTCCGGTCATGCTCCGGCTGAAGCGGCGCGCGGTATCGGCGACGGCGAGCGTGATCAGGATCCCGCTGAAGGCGCCGAAGAAATTCATCAGCAGCACGGGATCGACGTTGGTCAGGCGCTCGATCGGCAGCAGCAGGAAATGCATGCCGTGCGGATACGGCCCCCACTTCGGATCGACCTGCTTCCCTGCATCGAGCAGGCGCATGAGATAGAGATGGCCGTAAGTGTCGGAGAACCCGAGGTTCGCCGTCGCGAAGGGGCGATAGAGACGCGTGGCCGCCGCGACGGCCACGATCGCCATCCAGCCGCCGAGGATCCAGCGAACGCGCTTTCGCGTCAGGAACGACTCGAGGCGCACGCGTGTCCGGCGCAGCGCGCGCTTGGCGCGGCGGCGGAGGCTGACGCGTCCTTCCAGTACATTCAGCGCGGACAGCACGAGCGTCCGATACGTGCCGCGGATCAGATCGAAGGCCGTCGTGCCGTCACGGCGCGCGCGCAGCACGATGACGAGCGCCGCGATCAGCAGCAGATACATCGCGGTCGAGGCGATGTTGAAGAGCGTGAGCAGCTGGCCGGCCAGCGTCAGCGCGATCATCCCCGCGCCGAGGCACCACCAGAACCACTCCAGCCGCCCGAACGTGCGCGGACGCCGCCACGCGAACCACGGCACGGCCACGAACAGAAACACGATCACCGCGGTGATGCGGAGGACCGTGTCGATGCCGAGCAGCCAGTACATGTCGTTCTCAATACGCGGCGTAGTAGTAGTAATCGAGGCGCGCGAGCACGCGCTTCGCCGCGCGGCTCGCCAGCCAGGCCATCACCATCGAGCCGCTCAGCACTCCCGCCACCGCGGCGGCGTAGTGAAAGGCGCGGCTGCAGACGAAACCGACGCTGACGTTCACCGCCAGCGCGATCGCGACGCAGCGCACCGCCGCGTCGACGCGCGAGAGCGTGAGCAGCAGCAGGATGTTGCGCAGCGCGAACATCAGAAAGACGTAGCCCGCCGCGGCGCAGAGGAACACGGGCAGCGTCGTCGGAGCGGCGAGCGCTTCCTGCAGCCGCGGATTCGGCAGGAGGCGCAGCGCGACCGAGGCGCCGTACGCGAGCGCGACCGCCACGGCCGCCGCGGCGCCGAGCTGGATCGCGCGCCGGCGATCGATGCGGATGTGCTCCTCGAGGAACGACGCGGCGTCGGTGCTGCGGACGCGCTTTTCGCGCGGGATCAGCTCGTCGGAGAAACGCTCGGTCGCGTACTCGATGACGCCGCTCAGCACGACCACCACGACCAGGGCGAGGTCCATCGCCAGCTCGTAGCGCACGCTCAGCCAGAACGCGTACGGCGGGAAGTCCTCGCGCCCGACCGGCGTCGTCCACGCGATCACTCGGTCGGCGAAGAGATACGCGTTGTACAGGAGGCCGTAGACGAAGAAGCGCGAGGTCGAGAACACGAGCACGGTCAGGCGCGGCGGATTCACCGGCTGCGCGGCGCCGCGGCGGCGCACCATCGCGTTGAGCGAGTAGACGGCGACGCCGAAACTGAGGCCGTCGGCGACGGCGAGTCCGACGGCATTCGCGACCAGGGGCGCGGCGTGAAACACCTTCGCGGCCAGCAGCACAGCGCCGAGGGCGACCGCGGTGATGGTCAGAAACAGATGCGCCTTGCGGACGAGGTAGATCAGCGACCAGTTCAGCCAGAGGATCGTCAGCGCGGCGTAATACGCGATCGCCGTCAGCACCATCGACCACGGCAGGACGTCGAAGAGGAGGTTGAGCAGGAGCGCCGGCACGATGAGCGCGAGCATCACTCGCAGGGCGATGGTCCACCCGCGCAGCGCCGACCAGCGCGCCAGCACTTCTTCCTTCTGATAGATGTAGAAGAGGCCGCGCCGCACGATGGCCTGCGAGAAGCCGCCGGCGACGATGTAGCTGGCGATGAACGCAAGCGCGATCGCGCTTCCCTTCGTCAGATCGAGATCGATCGCGCCCCAGATGCCATAGCCCCAGACGAGCATCGTCGCGGCCTGCAGCGCCATCGGCGCGGAGAACAGCAGGCCGGAGACATAGCGGCGCGCGAACGCGATTGCCGGATGGACGTACGGCCGCGGATCCTCGCCTTCGACGAAATACGCATACGCGCCGGCGTGAAACTGCGCGTGGATCGTCCGCGCGAGCTCGAACAGATCGCGCTTGCCGTACAGCGAGCGGGCGTCGGCGTCGCGCAGCCCGAGGACCTCGAGCTGCGCGGCGATCTCCCACTCGTCCTTCGGGATGCCGATGCGATCGATGACGCGCTGGCCGAGGGCGTCGAGGGCCGGGGCGAACGACTGCGGATCGGCGCTCACGCGGCGGCCCGCTCCTCTCCGAGCTCGCGATAGAGCTCGAGATACGCGTGCACGCTGCCGTCGAGCCGGAGCTCGTCGAGCACGCGGCGGCGCGCGCGTCCGGCGTAGCGCGCGCGCAGCGCGGCGTCGTCGAGCAGGCGGACGACCGCGTCCGCGAACGCGGCGTCGTCGCGCGGCTTCACGAGGATGCCGCAGTCTTCCAGCGCCTCGCGGACGCCGCCGACGTCGCTTGCGACGACCGCGCGCTCGCACGACATCGCTTCGATGACCGAGTACGGAAAGGCCTCGGAGATGCTCGTCAGCAGCACGACGTCGGCATCGCGATACGCGCCGACCACGTCGCTCGTCGCGGCGCCCATCGTCACCGCGTCGTCGAGCCGCAGCTCGCGGCGCAGCGCGAGGCAGAGGTCGTAGTAGTCGCGGTCGGCGACCGCGCCGAACACTGTGAAGCGCACCGCCGGGTGCGTCTCCCGGACGCGCGCGGCGACGCGGAGGAAGGTCTCGATGTCCTTCAGCGGATCGATGCGCGCGGTGGCGACGACGTGCAGCGGCGCGCCGGCGACGCGCGGAGCGGGCGCGAAGACGTCGGGGTCGACGCCGTTGTAGATCACGCGGATCTTCTGCTGCGGCACGCCATGCGCGAGCTCCCACCGGGTGTTGTAGTGGCAGACCGGTGAGACGACGTCGGCGAAGTGGTAGTTCGCGCGGACGACGGCGGTGATGAGGTTCAGCAGGAACTGCTTGCAGAAGAAGAGTCGCCGGAACCGCGAGAGGAAAAGGTTCTGCTCGCGGAGATAGACGCCGTGCTCGGTCAGGATCATCGGTGTTCCGTGGCGCAGCTTCGCGGTGATGCAGGGGATGCCGCAGAACGCGGCCGCGGTGGAGTGCGTGACGGACGTGCGCGGCGGCGCGACGTCGAGCACGATGAGGAACCGGTAGAGCCAGCGGAGGCACTCGGTCAGGTCGAAGAGCGTGGGGAGATCGCTGAACGCCTCCATCGTCGTGCGAAAGAGGTCCCACACCGGAGCCGACTTCATGGTGACGTTGTAGTCGTGCGCGCGGAACCAGTCCTCCAGCTCGAGCAGCACCTGTCCGAACGCGGCGGGATCGGCGCCGGCTTCGTTGACGCAGGCGAGGAAGCGGCGGAAGAGCGGGACGAACCGCGAGGCGACGTCGTCTTCGCGCGTGCCGCGCTTGCGCTCGTACAGCTCCGCGAACGGCGTGCCGGTGCGGAACTCCGACGGCTCCTCGATTCCCCACAGCGGCACGTTGACGATGCGCCGGATGTTCGCCAGCGGCTCGAATTTCATCTCGATGTGAGGATTCATCATGATCGGCAGCAGGATGTAGCGGACGTCGGGCGTGTTGCGGATCAGCGCGTCGCACCAGGTGCTGACGCCGCCCGCTGCATACGGGTACGTCCCCTCGGTGGTCATGAGCACGGAGAGCGGCATCGCTATCTCCGCATCCGCTGCGTCTGCCGCCACAGCTCGACGCGCGCGCCGAGGAGATCGCTCTCGCGGCGCGCGACCTCGGCGGCGGCGCCGGCGAGCGCCGACTCGGAGCGCAGTCCCGCGGAGGTGAGGCGTGCCACGGAGTCCGCGCGCTGCTTCGCGACCCCGACCGCGCGCTCGAGGAGCTGAATGCGCTTGCCGAGGGCGGCGATGTTCAGCGACGCCGTCGATTCCTGCTGTTGCAACCGATCGAGCGCCACCCTGCGCTCGCGCTCCGCCTCGGCCGCGTCGATCCGCGCCTGGGCCTCGCGCCGCTGCATCGCCGCGTCGAACATCGGCAGCGCGACGCTGACGCGCAGTCCATAGAGCGCATAGTCCTCGTTCGCGAGTCCGCCAAACGCGGAGACCGTCACCTGCGTCCGCCGCGCCGCGCGCGCCTCTTCGAACGCGAGCTCGCGCTTCTGCATCCCCACGTCATCGCGAGCGTGAGCGAGTGAGCCGGGCGGGCGGGGCGCCGAAAGGTCGAGAACGAGCTCGATCGGATCCGCGCCCGCATCGCCGATCAGCTGCTTCATGCGCGTCTCCGCATCGAGCCGCTGCAGCTCGAGCTCGATGAGCTCCGTTTCGGCGGCGATCGCTTCGTCCTGCCACTGTGCGGCGGTGACGCTGGAGATCTCGCGCACGGTCAGCAGCTCGCCGGCGCGCTCGCGCATGCCGAGGGCGCGCTCGAAGCCGGTGCGGAGCAAACGCAGGCGCTCCTGCGCGGCGTACAGGCGCGCCACCGCGTCGACCGTTTCGTCGAACAGCGCCGCGGAAAGCTCGTCGGTCCGCTGCCGGAACGACGCCGCGTCGAGCAGCGCCGCGCGGCGGCGAATCGCGCCGGCGCCGCCGTCGAGCAGCGGGTAATCGACGGTGAGGAGCGCGCTGAAGAAGCGGCTCTGCGCGAGGTTGTCGTTGAATACGTCGACGCCGCGCAGGTTGCTGAGCGAACCTTCCGCGCGGATGAGCGGCCCGTCGAATCGCCGCGGATTCTCAAGGATGCGCAGGGCTTCGTGGGGTGTGTTCGCGAGGCCGTGCGTCTCTCGCACGCGCGACAGTGCCTGCTCGAACGTGATTGGCGCGCAAAGCAGCGTCAGAAACAGCGTCGCGGTTTTCATCGGACGGCGATCACGGCCGGGGTGCCGGGCTGCAGCATCCGGTCGGGGTTGGGAACAGCGACGATGACCGCGGGCCCGCCGGCGTTTCCGGGAGGAATGACCTGCGAGACGCGCTCGCGGAAGCGGTGCGGCGGGATGGTCAGCACCTGCACGTCGACGAGCTGGCCGGCGCGGACGTAGCGGATCAGCTCCGGCGCGACCTGCGCGACGACGCGCACGCTCGAGGCGTTCGAGATCTCGAGCAGCGGATCGCGCGGAAAGACGCGATCGCCGGCGTGGACGAGCACGCGCGAGACGAGGCCCGCCGCCGGCGCGGTGAGCGTGAGCTGCGACTTGCGGTCCTCGGCGACGGCGAGATCGGCGCGCGCCCGCTCGAGCTCCATCCGCAGCAGCGCGGGATCGTTCTGCTCCGGCACCGTCATGCGGCGATCGCGCTCGGCCATCCAGTCGCGGCGCGCGGCGGCCACTTCGACGGTGACGTCCTGCACTTCCTGTGAAGAGACGTCGCCGCTGCCGAGGAGCCTGCGGTACCGCTCGAGCTTCTTCTCCTTCTCGCGCAGGATCTGCAGGGCGGTGTTCTCCCACTCGTTCGGCGCGACGCGGCGCGCGGGAGCCGAAACGGCGCGCAGCTTCCACTCCGCCGCCGCGACCTGGGCGCGCGCGTACGCGAGGTCGCGCTCCACGGACGGGTTGGCGAGTGTGATCACGACGTCGCCGGTATTCACCGGCGCTCCCTCGCGCGCGGCCACAGCTTCGATGCGTCCGTCGAACGGCGCGGAGACCGGAAACGTATCGATCGGCGCGACTTGCGCCTTCATCTCGACCTGCGGCGACTCGGCCGCGGCGGTGCCGGCGTCGTCCCGGCACGAGACGATCACAGGCGCGCTGAATGCGAGCACGAGCAGGGTGGAAAACCAGCGTGTGCGGCTCACGGCGAACGTTTTGCATGAGACCGCTGCAAACCGTGCGCCGCCCGGCGGCGCAACGTCAATGAAGCGGGCAGGAAGGGAATCAGTGGAGCGCCGCGCCGCGGCGGGTGTACTGGTCGCCGCCTGTCTGTCCGCGGCCCTCGCGACCGCGCTCTTCGCGTACCTCACCGGCACCCGCTCCGAGGACACCGCGCGGACCGAATCGGTCGCCGACAGCCTCGCGAAAACGCTCGCCTCGGGCGCGCCGCCGCAGCCGGTCCTCTCCGCGGTCGTCGACGCGGGAACGGTCGGTGGCGCGGTGCTCTACGACGCCGGCGGCGCGCCGATCGCGCGCGCGGGTGATGCGAGCCGCAGCGCCGCGGCGGTGATCTGCCGGAGCGTCGGCACGAGCACCCTCTGCGTCGAGCCGGCGCCTCGAGCGCCGCGCAGGATCACGGAAGGTGTGATCGCCGCCGCGGCGGGTACGCTCGTCGTCGCATTTGTTGCCGCGCTGGTCGTGACGGCGCTGATGCGCAGGCCTCTGCGCGCGGTCCGCGCCGGTGTCGAGCGTGCGATCACCGATTCGACGTTCGCACAGCGCATCGAGCCTGCCGGCGGCGAGCTCGCGCCGCTCGTCGTCTCCGTCAACAATCTGCTCGACGAGATGCAGAGCCGCGAGTCGGAGCTGCGCCGCCGCACACACGATCTCGAAAGCGCGAACAAGGATCTCGAGTCGTTCGCGCACACGGTCTCGCACGATCTCCGCGGCCCCCTCGGCAGCGTCCTCGGGTTCAGCGAGGGACTGCGCGACGGCTACGGCGGCGAGCTGAATACCGAAGGGAAGGAGTACGTGCACTGGATCCTCCAGTCGGGGCATCAGATGCAGGAGCTGATCGACGGACTGCTGAACATGTCGCGCCTCTCGCGCGCGGAGATGCAGCGCGGCGTCGTCGATCTCAGCGCGATGGCGCAGGGAATCGCCAGCTCGCTGCAGAAGGCGGCGCCGGAGCGCGCGGTCGACTTCGCGATCGCCGACCACGTCGTCGCGAACGGAGACGAGCGCCTGCTGCGCGCGGTGCTGGAGAACCTGATCGCGAATGCGTGGAAGTTCACGAGCAAACGCGAGCGCGCGCGGATCGAGTTCGGGATGACGCGGGACAACGGACGCACCGCGTATTTCGTCCGCGACAACGGCGCCGGCTTCGATCCGGCGCACGCCGCGAAGATGTTCCGCCCTTTCCAGCGTCTTCATTCCACCGGCGAGTTCGACGGCACCGGCATCGGACTCGCGACGGTGCAGCGCATCCTGGAGCGGCACGGCGGGAAAGCGTGGGCCGAGGGCGAGCCGGACAAGGGAGCGACGGTCTACTTCACCACCGGCGCGCCGCACGAAATCCATGCCTGACACCGTCATGACGAGGCCTCTCCGCCTCCTCCTCATCGAGGACTCCGACAGCGATGCGGCGCACGTGACGCTCTGGCTGCGCCGCGGCGGCTGGTCGCCGGAAACGCGGCGCGTGGAAACGCGCGAGGAGATGCTGGCTGCGCTCGACGAAGGTCCGTGGGACGTGGTCGTGAGCGACCATCACCTCCCCCGGTTCTCCGCGCCCGAGGCGCTGGAGATCCTGCGCGCGACAGGTCTCGACGTGCCGTTCGTCGTCGTCTCCGGCGCGATCGGCGAGGACATCGCCGTCGATCTGATGCGCGCCGGCGCGAACGACTACCTGCTGAAGGATCGCCTGGCCCGTTTGCCGGCGGCGATCGAGCGCGAGCTGGAGCAGGTGAACGAGCGGCGCGCGAAACGGCGCGCCGAGAGTCTCTTCCAGTCGGTATTGCGCGCGTCGCCCCATCCGAGCGCGGTCATCGATCGCGCGTCCGGCGCCATCATCGACGGCAGCAACTCCTTCGCGAAGCAGTTCCTCGACGGCGCGGCGTTTCCGGTCGCGCGCGGGCTGACGGACGTCATCGCGTTCTCGCAGCCGGAGCGGATCGAGCAGATCGTGGCGCGCGGATCGGGCACGGCGTGGTACAGCATCTATCACGGCGGCGGCGTGCGCCGCGTGGCGAACGTCCGCTGCTACACGGTCGATCACGACGGCGGGAGTTACGCGTACGTGGTGATCGAGGACGTCACCGAGCAGCACTATCTGAAGGCGGCGTTCGACGCGATCGAGAACGCGGTGCTGGTGATCGGCGGCGACGGACGGCTGCTCTACTCGAACCATCCGGCCGAGGGACTGTTCGAGCAGCTCTACTTCGGCATGGCCGTCGATCCGCTGCTCGCCTCGCCGGCGCTGGAGCCGCGCTGGTGGCAGCGGCCGACGCAGCGCTTCGAACAGCAGCGCATCGAGCTGAAGGGACAGCCGTACGAGGCGACGAGCGTGGCATTCCGCTTCGCCGGCGAGAGCGAGGCTTCGACGATCCTGACGCTGCGCAACATCGCGGAAGAGGAGGAGCTGCAGGAGCTGGCGACCCACGACGCGCTCACCGGCACGTTCAACACGCGCTACTTCACGTCGATGCTGCCGCGGCAGATCGAGCTCGTGCGCGACGGCGGGGCAGCCACGGTGGCGCTGATCGATCTCGATCACTTCAAGCCGATCAACGACGACCTCGGGCACGCCGCCGGCGACGCGGCGCTGATCACGTTCGCGAACCTCGTCCGCGCCGAACTGCGCAACTCCGACATCCTCGCCCGCCTGGGCGGCGACGAGTTCGCGATCGTGTTCCCCGATCTGACCACCGACGGCGCGCGCGAAGTCATCACGCGCATCTACGCTCGCATGCAGCGCACGCCGCTGCGCTTCGACGGAGCGACGCGCGCGCTGAGCGCGTCGTGCGGGATCGCGGTGCTCGCGCCGGACGATTCGGCGGAGAGCGTGAAGCTGCGCGCCGATCGGGCGCTGTACGAGGCGAAGCGTCAGGGCAGAGGCAGGTTCGTTCTCGCCGGCTCGTAAAGCGCCGGCACCGCGTGCAGCTCGAGCGGCTCCGAGAAGTAGAAGCCCTGCATCAGCGTGATGCCGAGGAGCTTGAGCGCCTTTACCGTGGCCTCGTCTTCCACCCCTTCCGCGACGACGCGCGCGCCGAAACGCTCCGCGAGCCGCGTGATCACTTCGATCACCGCCTGGCGGTTGGTGTCGCCGGCGCAGTGCTCGATGAAGTAGCGGTCGATCTTCATGTAGTCGGGGCGGACGTCGAGCAGCATCTTGAAGTTCGATTGCCCGAGGCCGACGTCGTCGAGGGCGATGCGCGCGCCGTAATCGCGCAGGCGGTCGAGCATCGAGAGGAAACTGAGCCCGTCCCACGGCGGCGCGTGCTCGACGATCTCGATGGTGAGGCGGTCGAAGGCGATCTCGTTCGCATCGGCGGCCCCGCGCAGGAAATCGGCGAAGCTCGGGTCGCGGCCGAGCGTGGACGCATGCACGTTGACGCCGAGCCGCGCTTCGGCCGGGAGCGTGCGCGCGGCGGCGAGGGCGGTGGTGATGCAGGCGCGGTCGACGAGCGTCTCCTCGCGCTTCAGCCGGACGTAGTCGAAGAGGACGTTCGCCGACTCGAAGTGGGTGCCCTTCGGCCCGCGCGAGAGACACTCGAATCCCGCGATCGTCCAGCGGCCGTTGTCCACGGCACAGATCGGCTGAAAGACGGGAGTGATCCCTCCCGGCTGCAGGATCGCATCCAGCGCGCGATGTTCCGCCATTTTTAGTTGTTTGACCCGTTTGCTACTGATCGAGCAGCGTCCTGGCGACGTGCGCGATCTCCATCATTGCCTTGGGCTTGTGCAGGAACGCGTCCGCACCGCGATTGTACGACTCGCGCTCGATTTCCGGCGTCCCGAAGGCGCTCAGCAGGACCACCCGCGTGTTCGCGCAGCGCTGGTGCACGTCGGAGACGATCTGCAGGCCTTCCACGCCGCCGATGCCGGTGAGCCGGAGGTCGGCGATCACGAGATCGTAGCGATAGTTCGCCAGCAGCGCCTGCGCCTCCTCGAGCTCATAGGCGCCGTCGACGATGAAACCGAGGCCTTCGAAGTACTTGCGCATGGCCATGACGATGAGGTCTTCGTCATCCACGATCAGAATGCGGCGTGTCATCTGCTCCTGCTGTGCGTTCATCATAACGAGGCACCCGTACCCGGACGACTGCTCCCCCGAATTTATGATTTTCTGCAGTAACTATGCCACCGTGCTCATCCACGACTCTCTGGGCGATGGACAACCCCAGACCGGTGCCGCCGCGGCGGCGCGTGAAGAAAGGCTCGAAGACCCGCGGAAGATCGTCTTCCCGAAAGCCCGGCCCGCGATCGGCGACGCTGACCTCGATCGCTTCCTCGTCCGCGCGCAGCGTCACCTCGACGGCCGACTCGCGCGGCGCGTGCTGCGTCGCGTTGGTGATCAGGTTCTCGAACGCGTGTACGAGCCGCTGCGGATCCATGAGCAGCGTCGCGTCGTCCTCGGCGTGCAGCGCGATCGCGATGCCGTTCGCCGCCGCAGTGGGCCGGCAGAGATCGATCGCCTGTTCCAGCACCTCCTTCACGCTGTGCGGCCGCAGATCGACGGTCCACGTTCGTCCGTACGCGAGCAGGCTCTCCATCAGGCGGTTGAGCCGGTGGAGCCAGGTGCGCAGCGCGTCGAACAGCTCCCCCGTCTCCGCACGCGCGCCGCCGATCTGTTCCTGCAGCAGATCGATGGTCATCCCGATTCCGAAAATTGGATTCTTGACCTGATGCGCGACGCCGGCGACGAGCTCGCCCAGCGCCGCGAGCTGCTCGCCGCGCTTCACCGATTCCTGCAGCCGCACGACCTCCGTGACGTCGCGGAGCACGACGATCACGCGCTGCTCTTCGAGGTCGGGCGCGGCCTCGACGTCCCAGATGGCGCTGTCGTTTTCGATGTGTGCGGTGCACGGCTCCCCGCTCTCCGCGACCGCGGTGACGAGATCGCGGAGCGTGATCCACGGCTCGCCCTCGCCGAGAGAGTCGAAGGTGCGGGCGAGGACGTCGGTGTAGCTGGAGGAGGAGGCGAGGTCGCGCGCGGCGCGGTTGAGGCGCACGATCGAGCCGTCGCGTGCGGTGAGGAAGATCGGCTGCGGGATGGCGTCGAACGTCAGCGCCCACTCGTTGCCTTTCCGTTCGACGAGCGCGATCAGTCCGCGCCGCTCGTCCTCGGCGCGGCGGCGCTCGAGGAGGCGCGCGATCGCGGCGGCGGCCCGCTTCAGCGACTGCTTGCGCGGCGCGCTGATCGGGCGGACGGCGCGGTCGAAGACTTCGATCACGCCGGTGATCCGGCTCGATTCCACGAGCGGGATGGCGACGATCGTGTGCAGGCTCGATCGCGACGCGACTTCCGCGCGCGCGACGCTGCTCTCGTCGAGCAGGTCCGGCACCCAGATGACATCGCCCTCGGCCCAGGCGCGGCCCGGCAGGCCGTGTCCGCGCGCGAAGCGCAGCGTTTCCATCTTTTCGCGAAACTCGCCGGCGTTCGGCAGCGACTCGTGCAGCCACACCGCGCGCGCCGCGAGCTCGTCGTCGTTTTCGATCACCCACGCGACCGCGGCGTCCCATTCGTCCGAGGCGCAGAGGAACTCGACCGCCCGCGCGAGCGCGCGATCGAGCGTGGCCTCGATGCTGAAGACGCGCATCAGCGCGAGCTCCAGCGAGTCGTCGCGCAGCGCGTGCTGCACCGTCACTTCACGCGCGACGAAAAACGCCGTGTCCTGCACCGGCGACCCGTGGATCGTGTACGCGCGCTCGACGCCCGCCGCCTGGATGCGCGCGTCGGCGGCGACCGAGCGTCCCGTGCGCACGCGTTTCGTCAGGTCGTCCCACAGCTCTTCCTGTTCCGTTCCGGCGACGAGCTCGTGAAACGGAATCCCGCGGCGAGCCTCGCGATCCAGCGCGCGGAGGAAGCCGGCGAAGGCGGCGTTGAAGTCGAGGAGCGTGCCGCCGGCGTCGATGATCCACGCGGGATCGGGAAGCCCGTCGAGCAGAGACGACCATCGCTCGCGATCCGGCGGACCGGCGGGTCGTGCTGCCGAGAGCTGCATACCGTGGCACGGTATCAAGGACCGTGCCACGGTTGAGTCTGCCGCGTTACGACACCAGATGCAGCCGGATCTGGGTCGCGTCGTTCTGCGCCTTCGCGATGATCCGGACGTGATCGACCTTGCGGCCGTCGCGGAAGTCGAGCAGGTTGTACAGACCGGTGCGGTGGACGCGGTCGTTGAAGTCGACCACCTGCGCCTCGCCGTTTTCGAAGACGACTTCGGCGAAGCTGACCTGGGCGCTGCCGTCCTCGATGTCCATCAGCAGGCGCGTGCCGCGGCGGTCGACGTTCATCGTGAAGTCGGTCCAGCCGTCCTCGCCGTCGAGCGTTTCGGATCCGGTCCACACGCGAACGTCGGGCGGAGGAAGCGAGGCGACGACGGCGGCGGTGAATGCGACGGTGCCGAGATAGACGGCCGGTGCGACGCGGAAGGCCGGTCCGGTACGCACGACGACGGTGGGGAACGTGCGGTGCAGCGGGAAGCCGCGCGTGACGGTGACGTGGACGCGTCCGCGCGGGCCGCGGCGCACGCGAACGCGCGCGGCTTCGGTCGACAGCGCGACCGCGTAGATGAGGACAACCATGGCGACGAACTTCTTCATTGCAATTGCTCCTTGCGTTTCTGTACCTGCTTTGGATGCGGGGAGTGGGCGGAATGTTTACACATCCGGGCGGCGATGGAACCAGAGACGGGGGTCGCCATAGTAGATGTAAGAGGCCCAGCCGAGATCGTCCGGCTTCGCGGCTCTCGCCACACGGCGCGACTCGGCGATCGCACTGCCGAGCGGTTTCTGATCGACGAGCAGCGAGCGATAGAACGCTCCGGCGAACGCGCTCGCGACCTGGTCGTTCAGCTTCCAGCGCGTGCCGAGGAGATAGGAATCGGTCTCGAGGAACGCCTGCGCGATCCCGAAGATGTCGTGCGCTCCCTGCCATCCCGGCATCACCGCGGTCTCGCAGGCGTTGATGAAGCAGAGGATGGGCGGGTACTTGCCGAAGAACTTCACGATCTGCGCGGGCGACATCCCTCGGTCATGGAGCACAAGACTGCTCTGCTTCGGCGCGTTCGCATCGAAGACCGCGTGGCCGTTGAAGTGCACGATGTGAAAAGCCTTCGCCTTCAGCGTTTTGAATACCGCGTTGAACGTTGCCTGCGCGCCGCTCAGCAGCTCCACTTCCACGCCGTCGATCTTCCCCAGCGCGTCGACGATGGCGTCGGTCTCCGCCTCCGCTTCCGGCAGCGACTCGAATTTCGTTCCATCGAGCCACTGCGGCCGCGGCACGCTGATCACGAGGACGCGCGCCGGCTTGAGGCTGCCGCCCCACGGCTCCTCGAACCGCGGAATCGCGGCGCGCTCGGAGTTCACGAAGCGGCCGACGCAATGCCGGAGGCAGAGGTATTCGGTCCCGTCGTGCAGCAGTTCCCACGGGTACTGCAGGATGCGCTCGTCGACGCCGATCTCCAGCGCGAGCTCGCGGCCGCGGAGGTCGAGCTGGATGTAGCGCGGCAGCACGAGCTCGAACAGCTGTTCGCCGGCGAGCTGCAGCGACGCCGCGAGATCGGCCGCGGGCGGAATCGCGGCGGGGTTGCCGCCATGCCGCGCGGCGGACGTTCCCTGCGCGACGCGATCGAGCTCGGCGTTGATCGGGAGAAGATCGGCCGTGCCGAGGGAGAGCGGAACGAGCGGCGGCCGGATGGTGGTCCGGAACGCCGGCGTGTACTTGAGCTGATATTGCGCGGTCTGCGCGCTGAAGATCTCCAGCTGCGCGCTCGGACCGCCGAACCAGTCGATGCAGAACGGATCGCTCATAGCGGGTCGTACTCGAGACTCGCGGTCGGCGCCTCGTCGAGCGACTCGAGACCGAGCGTGTCATCGACCTTTCCGGAAAACACCTTGCCCGTGAGTCCGGGCGCATCGTGCTCCAGCCCGATCGCGATCATGTTGTCGAGCACCGAAACAGAGTCGACGTTGCTGTAGAGGAAGCAGCGCGTGTTGTCGCATTCCTCGAGTCCGAGGAAGCTGCCGGTGACGCCGAGGAGCGCCGCGCGCACGCGCCGCTTGATCGTGTTGATGCGGTCGGGGTCGGGGTCTCCCCAGTATTTCGGATCGAGCGGCGCAAACGAGATCACCGCGTCTCCCGAGTCGAACGATTCCCAGATGATGTAGCGCCACTCCGGCGGCGGCGTGATCTCGGCGTCGGTGATGGTGATGATGTTTCCCTCGGCCGGGATCTCGCTCCGCAGCTGCCGCGCCAGCCGTTCCTGATCGATGAGCTTCCCGCTGCGCTGCAGCAGGTGCCACCACGAAGTGTCGAGCTTCACGTCGATGAAATGAGCGGGGTCGACCCCCTCGACCGGCGATTGGGGCCTGCCGACCCACTTCCGGTCGAAACGGGCGCGCGTCTTTTCGTCCATGTCGTAGAACGAGCTCACCTCGGCGAGCACGGACCAGAGCGTCGGTCCGAGCTCGCTCGCGAAGCCTTCGTTCTGCAGGGCGATCGCGTGGGTGATCGATGGCGTCTCTTCGGTCGGCATTGGTCAGGTGATCCCCACGCGATCATACGCGCCGCGGATGGCGGCGACGCGCGGATCGCGATCCACGGGATTGGGAAAGTAGGTCTCGGCGACGGTGATCAGGTTCTCGCGCGCGTCGTGGAACGTGGCCGCGCTTGCGAGGCGGCTGAGCGCGAGGTAGTAGAGCGTCGCCACTTCCGTCGGAGTGAAGAGAAACGCGCCCGCGGCGTCGAGGCTGGTCATCACGTTGTATGCGGCCTTGTTGTGGATGTTGCTGTTGGTATGGATGCCGCCGTTGTCCTTCGTGGTCACGAGAAAGTCGTTCATATGATCGGGGTCGCCGGTCCGTTTCGGGTCGCTGACATCGCGCATCGGAAGACCGTTTTTCCCCAGGCCGGGGCCGATCACCCACACCCAGCCGGCGAAGCTCACCGGCGCCGCGCC
>Ga0134123_10000264_pt1 | contig 35989 bp, 22 predicted proteins | sample KB303_FD_96460 | JGI IMG/M metagenome (GOLD analysis project Ga0134123, IMG submission 96460) | Terrestrial soil microbial communities without Nitrogen fertilizer from Kellogg Biological Station, Michigan, USA - KB3-0-3 | ecosystem: Environmental > Terrestrial > Soil > Unclassified ...
AGCGGCCTACATCGCCAACGACTGCGATGCCAAGGTATTTCTCGCCGACGCGCGGTTCCTGGCGGCCGCCGAGCACGTCGCCGCGAATACTTCGGGTGCGCGGCTGCGAGTCGCGATCGGCGGCGCAATTCCCGGCTTCGTGAGCTACGAGGCACTGCTGCGCGATCGCGACGGCACCGACATTGCTGATCCGCAGCTTGGAAATGCGATGCTCTACACGTCGGGCACGACGGGCAAGCCGAAAGGCGTCTATCGCTCGTCGGCGCCGCCGACCTCGCCCAGTCTGGTCGCGAGCGCCGACTATCGCCCTGGCCGGAGCATCCATCTCGTTACCGGTCCGCTCTATCACGCTGCGCCGCTGTCGCTGTCGATGGCCGTTCCGCAACTCTTCGGCGCTTCGGTGGTGCTGATGGACGGATGGGATTGCGAGCGTGCGTTGGAGCTGGTCGAGCGCCATCGCGTCACTCACACGCACCTGGTGCCGACCATGATGCATCGGCTGCTCGCGCTGCCGGAGGCGGTACGCAAGCGACACGATCTCTCGTCATTGAAATACATCCTGCATGGCGCCGCGCCGTGCCCGGCGACGGTGAAACGCGGGATGATCGATTGGCTGGGTCCGATCGTGTACGAGTACTACGGCGCGACCGAAGGCACCGGCACGCTGGTCGACTCGGCTACCTGGCTCGCGCGGCCCGGCACGGTCGGTCGACCCGACACGCCCGATCACATCCGGATTCTCGATGAAGCCGGTCAGGAGTTGCCGCCGCGCGAGGCCGGACTCATCTACATGAAGGCGCCGGCGAGCGGACGCTTCAACTACTACAAGGACGATTCGAAGACGGACCGCGCCTATCGCGGCGGTTACTACACGCTCGGCGACATCGGTTACCTGGACGCCGAGGGCTATCTGTACCTCACGGACCGCAGCGCGCACCTCATCATCTCGGGCGGCGTGAACATCTATCCCGCGGAGGCCGAAGGCGTGCTGTTCGCGCACCCGGCGGTTGCCGACGTGGGTGTGATCGGCGTGCCGGACTCGGAGTGGGGCGAGGCGGTCAAGGCAGTGGTGATCGCGCAGCCCGGCTACACGGCCTCGCCGCAACTCGCTGCGGAGCTGATCGAGTACTGCCGCCAGCACCTGGCTCATTTCAAATGTCCGCGCAGCGTGGACTTCGTCGGCGAGCTGCCACGGCTCGACAACGGCAAGCTGTACAAGCACAAGCTGCGCGAGCTGTATCGCTCGAAAGCATCATCCCAATGAGGACACCGAGGAGAGGTTCATGAAGATTCTGCGCAGACTGTTCATCACGATGCTCGCGTCCGCCGCGCTCGCCGGCGCAGCGCTCGCTGCCGACGCGAACGTCGCGGGCGAGTGGGATTTCACGGTGGAGACGCAGGCGGGCACCGGCACGCCGCACTTCAGCCTCAAACAGGACGGCTCGAACGTCACGGGCACCTACAAGGGCCAGCTCGGCGAGGCGCCGGTGACCGGCACCGTGAAAGGCAACGAGCTGACGATCAATTTCAAAGTGAACGCGCAGGGCACGGACCTGGCGATCACCTATTCCGGTACGGTCGAAGGTGACGCGATCAAGGGGAAGGTGTCGTTGGGCGAGCTGGGCGAAGGAACGTTCACGGGCAAGAAGGCAAGTTGAGATCAAGAGTCGGGCTGAAGCCCGACCTGCAGGTAGTAACTTGTAGGTCGGGCTTTAGCCCAACACTCCCTGCCTGACCTACTCCAACCCCTTCCAGCAATGCGTCTGCACCAGCTCGATCGTCGAGCGCCTGCGCAGACGCCAATACTTCTCGCGCTGCTCGCGCTCCCGCCGCAGCTCCGGCCAACGCTCCAGATACGCTGACAGCACCTTGCGATCGACCGAGTAGCGGCCGAACGCTTCGGCGTTTGCGGCCCGAAGAGCGATTGCTCCGTTGTAGCCGCCGAATCCTTGCGTCGCGCAGACCGCGCCGCCGTCGGCATTGCCAGGGACGGGCGGCGCTTCCAGCACGAACGACTCGGCGGCGGCGCCGAGATCGGGATCGAGATTGCGCAGGGTCGGGATACCCACCGCAGTTTTTCCGAGCAGGTACTGCAGCGCTTGCGACAGCGCTTTCAATCCGGTCTCGCCCATCGTGTGTCCGTCGCCGACAGCTTTCGGCGTGCCGACAGTCATCGCGGGCAACGCCCCCTTGCGTCCTTGCCGCTCGGCAGCGCTCGTGCGGGCGTTCGCTGCGGTCGTGAGATCTGTCTTGGAGTTGGTGCGGGTGCCCGTGGCGTGCGCCACCAGGTATTGGAAGTCCGCAATCCCGTACCCATGGCCGCGATGCGCGAGATCGAACGCGTGGATCAGCGCGTTCTCGCCGCCGAAGCCGACGCCTGCGAAGTGCGCCTTGCCGCCCGCTTCGCCGCTCTGGCCCCAACCGACGATGATCGATGTGACGTCGAGGAAGTTGCGCAACGCGAAGTCGAGCGTGGTGACCAGCACGCCCGAACCGCCTTCGCCGACGACCGTGCCGTTGGCGTCGATGTCGAACGGCGCGAGGCAATCCGCCACTGTGCGCTGCTCGGCTGGGGCGCGGCTGGCATTCATCGCGGCAAGCTTGGTGCGTGTCATCAGCGCGCCGGGCCCGAACGCGTCGAGAATCTGCCAGCTTGGCCGCGTCGCGGCGTCCGCTGCAGTCCACAGCGTCATCGTCGGCCGCTGATAGCCGGGATAGTCGAGCACCATCTGCGGCGCGAATTCGCAGAACACTATCGAGCTCGACGCGCACGCGCCGACGGCATTCAGCGGTGTCTGCGGCACGCGCATGTAGCCGCTTGCGGTGCGCAGGCTGTCCAGCAGCGCCGGGTTCTTCAGAGATTTGCTCAACGAATACGAAGGCGCCAGCATCGTCGACAACAACGCCGGCCCGTGCGAGGACAGCGAGTTCGCGAGGCGCATCGCGAACTTGTCGCGCAGCTTGTCGTTCTCGATCCCGTCGGTTCCCGCCCCGCGCAACTCGGCAAGCGAATCCATGCCCATGAAGGCAGTCGCACCGGCGACGCGGAACTCGTAGGGATTCGGCAGCAGCTCCGCCAGCGTCACCGGCAGGGCCGCGAGCGCACCGAGACCGCTGTACGCGAACAGCTGAGCCTGCAGCGACGGCCCGAGACGCGGGTCGTCGTCGAACAAGCCGTACATATCTTTCAAGACGGACTCGCGCACGTCGCGATACATGAGGCCGGCGAGCCTGCGCAGGCCGCCGCTTTCGAAATCGTGCGGCAGCGGCGCTGCGATATCGGTCACAACGGTCGCACCGGCCGCGGTCAGCTCCGGAACGTGGCGGATGCCGAGATTCGCGCGCAGCTGTGCGCCGTGGCGTTGCTCGATCTCATCGATGGTGGTCGGCGTGCCGTCGAGCCAGCGCAATGCCAGCGCGCCGCTGGTGCTCGGCTCGATATCGATCAGACCTGCATCGAATGCTGCGTAGGCAATGAACTCCGGCGCCTTGGTGACGCGCGCCTGGTAGGTCTCGGTGCTGCCGACCGCGGAGATCGAGCAGGGAGTTCCAACCGTGACGAGTACTTTGTCAGCCGTGAGCACGTGCTATCCGACCTCCGAACGAAGGCCGAAGGATAGCACTGCAGGCAGGGACTGGTGGCTCGGGAGGCGTGACTACGCCGCTTCGCCGCGGGCGCGCGGGACCCGGAATGCACCGGTAGTGAGCGTTTCGTATTCCCGATCCATGATCACCGTGCGGTTGCGGCCGCGCTCCTTCGCCGCGTACAGCGCCTCGTCGGCGAGCTGGATGAAGCCTTCGGGATGGCGCCCGAGGTTCGGCTCGACGCAGGCCGCGCCGATGCTGAAAGTCACGTGCTGGCTGACTGGCGAGGCCGGGTGCTCCAGCGCCGCCTTTTGCAGGGTCGCGTGCAGTTGCCGGCAGATCTCCTCCACGCGATCGCGGGGAGCGTCGTACAGCAGGACTGCAAACTCTTCACCGCCGTAGCGGGCCGCAAGGTCGAAGGGCCGTCGCGCCGCGACCGGCAGCACGCTCGCGACCTTGGCGAGACATGCGTCGCCGGCCTGGTGGCCGCGCCGGTCGTTGAACGCCTTGAAGTGATCGAGATCGACGAGCAGCAGCGCCAGCGGCACGCGCTCGCGCATGGCCTGCTGCCACAGCCGCTGCATGTGATCGTCGAACATGCGGCGATTGTGGATGCCCGTCAGGCTGTCGCGGTTGGCGGATTCGCTCAGCACCTGCTTCGAGACATAGTTGCGGCGGATGCCGCGCTGGAACGAGAAGTGGATCGCGCCGCCGATGGCGCACGCGAATGCGATGACGAACGTGTCGAATACGCGCTGCGGTCCTGTGATGCCGGCCAGCGCGCCGCCCACCGCGTACGCGAGCACGACGAGCAATGAAGTACGCACGGCTTGCGCGTGCAGCATGCCGAACAGGAAATACGGTGCGAGCACGACGAGCGGCAGCCACGAGCTCAGCGAATAGCCGCGCGGCTGCATCAGGATGTCCATCACGACGAACGACAGCGCATGCACCGGCGCGACGATCTGCGCGGTGAGGCTGGACCAGCGGCGATACAGGTTCGTGTACGAGACGAGCAGCATCGCGATGCAGCTCGGCACGATGAAGCCGAAGCGCAGCACGTCGACGATCAGCTGGTTCTCCGGCCCGAAGATCGCGTCGCGCATCTCGCGGAACGGGCCGCCCGCGAGCATCACGACCAGCATGTTGCCCATCGCGAGCCACATCGCGTTGCGCACGCGCGAGCGCGTGTGCTCGGCGTGCCAGCGGCGGAATTCCGTTTCGAGCGGCTCGTCGAAGCTCAGGCGCGGCACGAGGCGCGCGACGAGGTCGCTGAAGCGGGCGGCGAAAGGCCGGGTCATGCGGCGGTCAGGCTCTCTGGTCGGAAGGGGTAGGCTTCCGTCGTACATAAAACTACGCGCCGGACCCCCATGCGGACGCGGATCACCATCACAGGACCGCGCGATGTGCGTCACACATCGCCATAAAGAATCCGCGGCGCGGATTCGGCCGGCTGCGGAATGTGACCGCCGTCACAGGGCCGCGCAAGGCGCTGCCGGGCCCTTGACCGGCAATGGCCGGCGACTTACCGGCATTCGCTTCAGGAAGCCCCAGGAACCGCGCACTATATGGGCGCCCTTACGGCAGGCACTGCCCGCGAGCGGCTAATCATTCGTTCCAGAGGGTGTCGTAAATGAAAGCGGAAAGAGCTGCCGGACTGTTGCTGATGGTCGCCAGCGCCTCGCTGCTGAGCGCCTGCAACGACGGCGCCGACGACAACCGCAGCCGGGGCCCGAGCCGCTCCGAGACCCGCGACATCGGCTCCTTCGACTCGATCGACATGAAGGGCGCCGCCCGTCTGGAAATCACCGTCGGCAAGCCCGAATCGCTGGTCATCGAAGGCCGCGCCTCCTCGATCGAGCGCGTCGAGACCGACGTTCGCCACAACACCCTGTTCATCGAAAGCAAGCCGCGCGACTGGTTCATGTCCAACAACCGCCGGCGCATCACGCTGAAAATCACCGTGCCGCGCCTGGAGTCGCTGGAGGTCGAGGGCGGCAACGACGTCCGCCTGACCGGCTTCGACGGCGGCGAAACGCACATCCGCGCGGCGGGTGCTGCGCACATCCTGGCGGAGGGTCGTCTCGACGAGCTCACCGTGCGGATGTCGGGCGCCGGCCACGGCGATTTCAGCCGCCTGGTCGCTGACGATGCCAAGGTGATCGTCGAAGGCGTCGGCAGCGTGATCGTGCATCCGAAGGACACGCTGGACGCGACCATGAACGGCGTCGGCGCGATCCTCTACACGGGCAACCCGCGCGAGGTGAACACCCGCATGAACGGCCTCGGCACGATCGCGCACCGCGATCCGAAGGACGAGGACCACGAGGAGCACGAGGACGCCCCGGCCGATCCGGACACGCTGCAGCCCGAGTACGAAAAGCCCAAGCAGAAGCCCGCTAGCGCGAGCGAGAGCGGTTCCACCGAGGTCATCTAGGCCAGATCGGCCAACACTCCCGGCACCTGCCGCCGCAGCAGCGCATTGCGCGCCTGCCACTGTTCCTTCTCGTCCAGCAGCTCCAGGAACGAAACTTCGCCGCCCGCGTACACCGCGACCGGCACGCCATCCTTGTAGAGCACACGATTGCCGGTCAGCGAAGGCAGCCTCGCACCGGGGGTCATGACACCGACCAGGTTCAGCGGGTCGGCAGCCGACAGCGACAAGAACTCACCATCGTTCGGCTTGCGTCGCGCATCGCGCAGCGCGCCAACCGCATCGGGCAACGCAAACTGCTCGCCCGAGAACCCGGCCACGAAGCGACCGCCGCGGATCTCGCCGCGCGCCTCCAGCCGCCGGAAGCACATCAGCATCTGGCGCCAGGGTGGCAGCCAATCCGCCTCACGCTCGAGCAGCTTCCAGAAAACGACGCCCCAACGCCGCAGCAGCGTGCGGCAGACGTGCTCGATGTCTTCTCCAGCTTCGGGCTCGACGCCTTTTCTCACCAGCGCCCAGCGTCCGGCATCCTGCATGCCGAAGATCGCGATGCGGCGCTTGCGCCGCGCGTCGCGGGCATTCGGTCGACGGCGATCCGCCGGCACCAGCAAAGCACGCAGACCGCCGAAGCTGTCGGAGTTTACGATGCCGAGCGCGACCAGCTCCGCCAGCGCCTCTTCGACCTGGGTCGGCAGCAGCTTTGCGGCTTCCACGATCTCGTCGAAGAACGAGGCGCCGTGGGTTTGGATGAACGCTGCAACTTCCTGCGCCTTCGCTGTGAGCTGCGGAGTTTCAGGGCGCGCCGCGAACGATGACCACAATCGCACGTTGCGTCGCGCCAGCAGCGCGATCGGCGTCGAGCGAACTGGAGCGGCACCGCGTTCGGCGTCGCCTGCGCGCGTCGCGAGTCGTGTCCACACGATGCGGCCGGCAAGACATTGCTCGTCGAGCCACGCCGGGTCGTATTCGGCAATGCGCGCGGGCAGCACCTCGGTTTCCCAGGCACTGGCGGGTGCATCGAAGCCTTCGAGCTGTCCGAGCACGGCAGGCACCGCATCCGGACCCTGCATGCGTGTCTTCGGCGTGACTCGCTGCCAGTCGAATAGGAAACGCAGGAAGTCACGCGCCAGGACGGGCTCGATCTCGGCGCGCAGGCGCTTGACTGTATAGCGGTGGACGCGAGCGAGGAGCCGCCGATCGCACCACTGCACGGGAATGCCAAGATCGGGTTCGAAGTTGCCGCGCATCGCGGAGCCTTCGGCCTCCAGTGCAACCAGGGCGGCATCGACGTCAGCCAGGTCCACACCGAGCGCGGTTGCGATCGCGCTGGCGTTGGTCGGACCGAGCCCTTCCAGCCGACCGCGCACGATCTCGCGCATCGCCTCATCGCGCGCCCACTCCTTCGAGTTGCTGGCCGGGACGGTGATGTCGGGATCGAACGTCGCACCAGGGAAAACAGCCTTCAGCATCGGGATGCGCTCGGCAGCCACGATCAGCTTTCCGATGCGTGCGACGCGACGCTGCGTAGTCAGCTCATGGATGAGCGCAGGCCACGCTGACTGGTGCTGCACCTCTTCCTCCGTCAGGAACGTCATCCAGCACAGCGCGTCGTGCAACTCATCGGGGCTCGCCGCTTCAGGCCACGCTTCGCTGCGCACTCGCGCGATCGCTTCCGGATCGAGCTTGCCGATGTCGGCGGCCGATTCCGGGTCCATCCAGCGCCGGCTCATCACCGCCTGCGTGCGGCGTTCCTCCAGCGGTGCATCATCGAGATACGCATACGGCCGCGCCGACAGCACTTCCAGCGCGAGCGGCGAGGGCTCGGTCAGATCGCGGGCCGCGACGCGGATGCGATTCTCGACCAGCGCGTGCAGCAGCCGTTCGAAACCCTCCACGTCCATCGCCTCTTCGAGGCAGTCGCGCACCGTCTGGCGCACCAGCGGGTGATCGGGCACGACGATGTCGCCCACGATGTTCTCGCCGCACGCGACCTGATCGGGAAATACCGAGGCGAGCAGGTCCTCGGCATTCATGCGTGCGAGCGCCGGCGGAACCTTCTTGCCACCGCGGAATCTCGGCAGCGCCAGCGCGATCGACGCATCCCAGCGCCAGCGTGTGGTGAACATCGGTGCGGCGAGCAGCGCCTGCACGAGGATTTCGCGTGCCGTGTTCGGATGGAGATAGCGCGCGACGTCGGATAGCTCGAAGCTGTGTGCTGTCGTCAGCGACAGGATGATCGTGTCTTCGGTCGCCGCCGCCTGCAGCTCGAAGTTGAACGTGCGGCAGAAGCGCTTGCGCAGCGCGAGACCCCACGCGCGATTGATGCGGCTGCCGAACGGCGAATGGATCACCAGCTGCATGCCGCCTGCTTCGTCGAAAAAGCGCTCGAAGACGATCGTTTGGTGAGTCGGCAGGCTGCCGAGCGCTGCGTGCGCAGCGGCGAGATACGCGACGACCTGTGCCGCAGCTGCTTCGCCAATACCGACTTCGTGCATCAGCCACACGAGCGCAGATTCAGCGCCGCTCTCCAGCCGCTCTTCGATCTCGGTGCGCAGCCGCGAGACGGCGACTGACAGTTGATCTGTGCGCCCCGGTGCCTCGCCGAGCCAGAACGGAATCGTCGGAGCTTCGCCGCGTGCATCCTCGACGCGCACGACACTGCGCTCGACGCGCAGAATCCGGTACGACGTATTGCCGAGCTGGAACACATCGCCGGACAGGCTCTCGACTGCGAAGTCTTCGTTCACGGTGCCGACCAGGTAACCTTCAGGCTCGAGCATCACCTGGTAGTCGGCGGTGTCGGGAATAGCGCCGCCCGAGGTGATCGCAGTCAGCCGCGCGCCTTTGCGCGCACGAATCATGCGATTCACTGCATCGTGATAGAGCAGCGCTCCGTGCCGGCCGCGGCGCGTCGTGAACCCTTCGGCCAGCATGCGCACCAGATCGTCGAACGACTCCCGCGCCAGTGCGCGATATGGATAAGCGCTACGGCACAGCTCGAACAGCTCACTCTCGCTGCAGTCGCGCGTCGCGACTTCGGCAACGATCTGTTGCGACAGCACGTCCAGGGACAGCTGCGGAACCAGCAAATGATCGAGCTCGCCGCGACGGACGCTGTCGAGCAAGGCAGTGCACTCGACCAGATCGTCGCGCGAAAGCGGGAACAAACGACCCTTCGGTGTTCCGCCGACGGCGTGGCCCGAACGCCCGACTCGCTGCAGGAATGCATTGATCGAGCGCGGCGAGCTGAGCTGACACACCAGATCGACGTCACCGATGTCGATGCCGAGCTCGAGCGATGCAGTCGCAACCAGCACCTTCAACTCGCCGCGCTTCAAGCGCTGCTCCGCATTGAAGCGGTGCTCACGCGCGAGACTCCCGTGATGTGCGGCGACTGACTGCGTATCGAGTCGCTCTGACAAGTGGCGCGCCACGCGTTCCGACAAGCGCCGTGTGTTCACGAACACCAGCGTGGTGCGGTGCCCGCGAACCAGCTGCGCCAGCTTGTCGTAGATCTGCGTCCAGACCTCGTTCGACATCACCGCTTCGAGCGGCCCGTCCGGCAGCTCGATCGCCAGATCACGATGACGCTGGTGGCCGCTATCGACTATGCGACAGCGCGCGTTGCCCTCGGCATCGATGCCGTTCACTCCGACCAGAAGCCGCGCAACTTCGGCGATCGGCTCCTGCGTCGCGGACAGACCGATACGCGTCAGCCGGCGGCCCGCCAGCGCGTCGAGGCGTTCGAGCGACAGTGTGAGGTGTGCGCCCCGCTTGGTGCCCGCAACAGCGTGGATTTCGTCGACGATCACCGTCCGCGTGGTCGCGAGCATCTCGCGCCCGGACTGCGAGCCGAGCAGGATGTAGAGAGATTCCGGAGTGGTGACGACGATGTGCGGGGGTTTGCGTCGCATCTGCGCCCGCTGGGATTGCGGCGTGTCGCCGGTGCGAACCCAGGTGCGGATCTCGACGTCGCGGACGGTGTGATTGCGCAGCTCCTCGCGAATGCCGTTCAGGGGCGCTTCGAGGTTGCGATTGATGTCGTTCGACAGCGCCTTGAGCGGCGAGACGTAAAGAACGCGAGTCTCGTCAGGCAAACCCCACTGCTCGCCCTCGCGCACCAGTTCGTCGATTGCGGCGAGGAAGGCCGCCAGCGTCTTGCCGGAACCGGTCGGCGCGGCGATGAGCACGTCCTGCCGCGATTGGATCGCCGGCCAGGCCTGCGCCTGCGCGCGAGTGGGCGCCGGGAAAGTCCGGCCGAACCACGCCGACACGGCGTCGTGAAAGTAGGAAAGGGCGCTCATAGGGGAGTATGGAGGAGGATACTCCCTGGAAGCAGACAGTGTGTGTCATGTTTGAAGAACGGAGTCGGGCTAAAGCCCGACAATCCGTCGATCAACGGGCCGCCGTGGTCAGCGGCCTGAATCCTCCGCCCAACGCCTTATACGTCGCCAGCAGCGCCGTCGCAGTCTGCGTCTCGCTCCTCGCCAGCTGATCCTCTGCCGCCAGCACCGTGCGTTCCGCATCCAGCACCTGCAGGAAATCCGCAACTCCGTTCTCATAGCGCGCTCGTGCCAGCTTCGCAGCTTCCTGCGAAGCGCTCGCGCTTGCTTGCAGATGCTGCTGCTTCACGATCGCCTTCGAATACGCCGTCAGGCTCGCATCGGTCTCTTCGAGAGCCTGTAACACCGTCTGCTCGTACTTCGCGAGCGCGCCGTCCGCCGCGGCTTCGCGCTGCTGGATCTTCTGCCGGACGCGTCCCAGGTCGAACGCGGCCCAGCTAATGCTCGGTCCGAACGAGAATGACTCCGTGCCTGTGTTGCCGAGGTCACTGCTGTTCACGGCATCGAAACCCCAGCGGCCGAGGAACGTGATACGCGGGAACAGATCGCCGACTGCGATGCCGATCTGCGCGGTCGACGCGGCGAGATTGCGCTCGGCGACGCGAATATCCGGGCGGCGACGCAGCAGCAATTCAGGTGTGCCGATGTCGTGGGCGACGGGCAGCGTTGGCAGCGGACGCGCCGCAGACAGCTGCGGCAACACAGCTTCCGGCTGCTGACCGGTCAACACTCCGAGCCGCAGCATGCTGCGCGTCACGGCGGATTCGAGATCCGGGATCGTCGCGAGTGTCGCTGACAGCTGTGCTTGCGCACGCGAGCTGTCGAGCTGCGTACCGCGGCCGGCATCCTGACGGGCAGTCGTGATGCGCACGGTCTCGCTCTGGTTGTCGGCGTTGCGACGTGCAACAGCGAGCTGCTGCTGCGCGCCGCGCAACTCGAAGTAATTGCGCGCCACTTCGGCGGTCACGCTGACCTGGGTCGCGTACACGCTCGCTTCGGCGGACTGCATTTGAGCAGTGCTCGCCTCCACTCCGCGCCGCACTCGGCCGAAGAAGTCCAATTCCCAGAATGCATCGAAGCCGGAGTCGTAGAAGTCCTGCTCGCGATCCACATTCTGCAGCGGCCCGAGCTGTCGGTCGCTCACCCGCGTCTTCGTGTAACCGCTAGAGGCAGTTACGGTCGGCGCCAGATCCAGCCGCGACTGGCCGCGCAGTGCGCGTGCCTCACGCAGCCGCGACGTCGCGATGCGAATGTCGTGATTCGCGACGAGAGCACGCTCGATCAGCTCGTTGAGCTGCTCGTCGTTGAACTGCTTCCAGAAGTCCCGCTCGACGTCCTGCGTCGAAACCTGGGTCGCATCGACGCCGACGAACTGATCGGGCGTCGCGACTTGGGGACGGTGATAGTCCGGCCCGACCGCGCACGCGGCAAGCAGCACCGCCGACACCATCGCCACTAGTTGATTACGCATGACTTGCACCTTCCGCATTCTCGATGGCCGCGGTCCGCGCGCGGCGGCTCTTGACCACCGCGGCGCGCAGCAACACGTAAAAGAGGGGTGTCAGGAACAGGCCGAAGAACGTCACGCCGATCATTCCGGAGAACACGGCGATACCGATGGCGTGGCGCATTTCCGCACCTGCCCCCGACGAAAACACCAGCGGCACCACGCCCATGATGAACGCGATCGACGTCATCAGGATCGGCCGCAATCGCAGTCGCGCCGCTTCCAGCGCCGCGGCGACCGGATCGACACCGGTCTGCTCGCGGTCCTTGGCGAACTCGACGATCAGAATCGCGTTCTTGCTCGCGAGGCCGACCAGCACGAACAGCGCGATCTGCGTGAAGATGTTGTTGTCGCCGCCGGTCAGCCACAGGCCGACGATCGCGGACAACAATGCCATCGGCACGATCGCGACGATCGCGAGCGGCAGCGTCCAGCTCTCGTACAGAGCAGCGAGCACCAGCACGACGAGCAGCACGCACAGCGGGAACACGAACACGGAGCTGTTGCCCGCGATGAATTCCTGGTACGTGAGGTCGGTCCACTCGGCCTTCACGCCGTTCGGCAGCGTCTCGGCGAGGATGCGCTCCATCACCGCCTGCGCCTGGCCGCTCGAATAGCCGGGCGCGGGCCCGCCGTTCACGTCGGCCGTGAGATAGCCGTTGTAGCGGAACACGCGGTCGGGACCGTAGCTCTGCGAGACCTGCACGACCGAGCCGAGCGGCACCATCTCGCCGGCTTCGTTGCGCGTCTTGAGGCGCAGGATGTCCTCCGCCTTCGCGCGGTACGGATAATCCGCCTGCGCGATCACCTGGTAGGTGCGGCCGAAGCGGTTGAAGTCGTTGACGTAGATCGAGCCGAGATAGACCTGCAGCGTCTCGAACACGTCCGTGAGCGCGATGCCGTGCTCCTTGGCCTTGACGCGATTCACGTCGGCGCTGATCTGCGGCACGCTCACTTCATAGTTCGAGAACACGCCCGTCAGCTCCGGCGCCTGCCGCGCCTTGGCGAGCACTGCCTGCGTGGTCTTGTACAGTTCGTCGTAGCCGATATCCGCCCGGTCCTCCAGCTGCAGCTTGAAGCCGCCGATCGTCCCGAGGCCTTGCACGGGCGGCGGTGGGAACACCACGACCTGCGCGTCCTGAATCGAGCTCAGCTTCATGTTCAGTTGCTTCGCGATGTTCAGGCCGTAGAGCTCGGAGGATTTGCGATCCTCGAAGTTGTCGAGACCGAAGAACACGAGCGCGGAGTTCGGGCTGTTGGTGAAGCCCGCGATCGACAGGCCGGGGAATTGCACGGCGTCACGCACGCCCGGAACGGTGTGCGCGATGTCGGCGACGCGGCGCACGACTTCATCCGTGCGATTCAGCGATGCAGCGTTCGGCAGCTGCACCATGCCGACGAGGTACTGCTTGTCCTGCACCGGAATGAAGCCCTTCGGCACGATCTGGAACACTCCCCAGGTCAGCGCGAGGAGGCCGACGAATGCACCCATCACCACGCTCTTGTGCGCAAGCACGCCGCGGACACCGCGCACGTAGCCATCGCCGGAGCGGCTGAACAGCTTGTTGAAGGCGCGGAAGAACCCGCCGAACACGCGATCCATCCCGCGCGTCAGCGCATCGGGCCGCGCACCATGGCGCTTGAGCAGCAGCGCCGACAGCGCGGGACTGAGCGTGAGCGAGTTGATCGCCGAGATCACCGTGGAGATGGCGATCGTCAGCGCAAACTGCTTGTAGAACTCGCCGGTCAGGCCGGTGATGAATGCGATCGGCACGAACACGGCGACCAGCACCAGCGCGATCGCGATGATCGGGCCGCTGACTTCTTCCATCGCCTTGTACGTCGCGTCGCGCGGCGACAGGCCATTCTCGATGTTGCGCTCGACGTTCTCGACGACCACGATCGCGTCGTCGACGACGATGCCGATCGCGAGCACCAGGCCGAACAGCGACAGAGCGTTGATCGAGAAGCCGAACGCGAGCATCAGTCCGAAGGTGCCGACGATCGACACCGGCACGGCGATCAGCGGGATGATCGAGGCGCGCCAGGTCTGCAGGAACACGATCACGACGATGACGACCAGCGCCAGCGCCTCGAGCAGTGTTTCGACCACGGCCTTGATCGAGTCGCGCACGAAGACCGTCGGGTCATAGACGATCTCGTACTTGATTCCTTCCGGGAAATTCTTGCTCAGCTCCTTCATCGTCGCGCGGACTTCGTCCGACAGCTCCAGCGCATTCGCGCCCGGCGCCTGCGCAATCGGGATCGCGACCGCCGACTCATTGTTCAGCAGGCTGCGCAGGGAGTACTGGCCCGCGCCGAGCTCGACGCGCGCCACGTCCTTCAAATAGGTCACACCGCCGTCGGGCATCGTCTTGATGACGATGTCGCCGAACTCCTGTTCGTTGACGAGGCGGCCCGACGCCGTGACGTTGAGCTGATACTCGGTGCCCAGAGGCGCCGGATCTGCACCGATCACGCCGGCCGCAACCTGCACGTTCTGTTCGCGGATCGCGCGCACGACGTCGCCTGCGGTCAGCCCGCGGCTCGAGATGCGCTCCGGGTCCAGCCACACGCGCATCGAATAGTCGCCAGCGCCGAACAAGCGCACCTCACCCATGCCCGGCAAGCGCGCGAGCACATCGCGCACCTGGAGCGTGGCGTAGTTGCGCAGATATACGGTGTCGTAGCGGTTATCGGGCGAAGTCAGGTGCACGACCATGAGCAGGTCGGGCGACGCCTTCTTCGTCGTGACGCCGACGCGGCGCACGTCCTCAGGCAAGCGCGGCAGCGCCTGCGCGACGCGGTTCTGAACCTGCACCTGCGCGTTGTCGACGTCGGTGCCGAGCCGGAACGTGATCGTCAGCAGCATCGTGCCGTCGCTGGTCGCCTGCGAAGACATGTAGAGCATGTCTTCAACGCCGTTTATCTCCTGTTCCAGCGGCGCCGCGACTGTCTCGGCGATCACCTTGGGATTCGCGCCGGGATACTGCGCGCGCACCTGCACCGAAGGCGGCACGACCTCGGGGTACTGGCTGATGGGCAGCTGCCACACGGCGATGGCGCCGACCAGGAACACGATGATCGACAGCACCGCTGCGAAGATCGGTCGATCGATAAAGAAGCGCGCGAATTTCATGTGCGTGACTCCGTGACCTTCGTGACTTCTGTCACTTGCCCGCCGCCATCGCGAGCTTCGCTTCCGCGATCTCGCGGGCGTCCATCGCTACGCGCTCGGGCGCAACGACGACACCGGGGCGAACACGCTGCAGGCCGTTGACGACGACTGTCTCGCCCGGCTGCAGGCCCTTTTGCACGATGCGCAGGCCATCATCGAGGCGGCCGACTGTCACCGGCCGATATGTGACCTTGTTCTCCGCATCGATGACGTACACGAACTTCTGGCTCTGATCCGTACCGATCGCGCGGTCATCGACGAGCACGGCCCGGTACGAGTTGTGGCCGAGCAGCTTGACGCGCGCGAACAGGCCAGGCGTCAGGTAGCCGTCCTTGTTCTCGAACGAAGCGCGGGCGCGGATCGTGCCGGTGCGCGTATCGACCTGGTTGTCGACGAACACCATCGCGCCGTGATGCGGATAGCCGTTCTCGTTCGCCAGGCCCATCAACACCGGATTCGCCGCGTCGCGCGAGCTGCTGCGCTCGCCGCGGCGGGAAAGCTCGTTGTACTTGAGGTAGATCTGCTCATCGCCCTCGAAAGTCACATACATCGGATCGAGCGAGACGACAGTCGTGAGCAGCGCCGCTGTGTTCGATCCACCGGTCACCAGATTGCCTGCGGTTACGGCAGCCTTGCTGACGCGGCCGCTGATCGGCGCGGTAATGCGCGTGAACTCGAGATTGAGCTTCGCGGAATCGACCGCAGCGCGCGCAGCGGCGACGTCCGCCTTGGCTTCGCGCGAGGCGTTGATGCGTGTGTCGTACTCTTCGCGCGAGACCGCCTTGATATCGAGGAGCTTGGCGCTGCGTGCTTCATCGGAAGCGGCCAGCTCGGAACGTGCGACTGCGCGCGCCAGCTCCGCCTCGGCCTTCGACAGCTCGGCGCGATATGGACGCGGGTCGATGACGAACAGCAGGTCGCCTTTTTGCACCGTGCTGCCTTCGCTGAAATTCACGCTCTCGATGTAGCCGGTGACGCGCGGACGCACTTCAACGGACTCGACGGCTTCGAGCCGCCCGGTAAATTCGTCCCACTCAGTGACGTCTCGCTCGAGCGCAGACGCAACGGAAACTTGCGGCGCGGGCGCTTGCTGCGCCTCGGTCGCTTCGCTCTTGCAGCCGCTCAATCCAACCAGCGCAGCAAGCAGCGCGCCGGATGCGGCGAGGGCGGACAGAGCACGAACGTTAAATCGGGTCATACCAGTTCTCCATTCCGTCTAAAGCAGAGACGCGCCAGCGGTGCGTCATTCGACATCGAGATGATCTTGCAGGGCTGCTGACAACGGTCTGTCAGGAGCCTGACGTCACGGCGACGGATCGCGACGAGGGCGCAACTGTAGAGATCGAAGCGCCTGCGACCAATCGGGTTGGCCGCACGACATTCATGAAGGCGGAGCAGCAATCGAGAGAGTTATGACGATATGCCGCAGTCGCAATTACCGCGGTGTAACTGTGACAAGAGTCAGGCTTTAGCCTGACTGCTTTACGCGACGCGTGAGGATTGCGTGGGCGCTTGAACAGCAGCGGCTTGCGGGAACAGGCCGGCGACGAAATCGATGAACGCTTTCACTTTTGCAGTCGCCTGCCGATGCTGCGGATACACGACGGACACCGGGCGATACGACTCCGCATTCCAGTCTTGCAACACCGGCTGTAACAATCCCGACGCGATTTGCGCTTCGACAGTGAAATCGAGCGAGTGCACGAATCCCGCGCCGCTCACCGCCGCGGTCACGGCGGACTGCGGATCGCTGAACGACAGCGCGGCGCGCGGAAAGATCGTGTGCTCGACGCCGTTCTTCGCATACATCCACTCGCGAATCTGATTCGTGCCGAGACGGAACATCGCGATGCACTGCTCCGGCTGCAGATCTTCCGGCGTGCTCGGCGCGCCGTTGCGCTCGATGAATTCCGGCGACGCGCAGGTTACGACGCGGAAGCTGCCGACGCGGCGCGCGATCAGGCTCGAATCGCTAAGCTCACCGACGCGCAGCGCCATGTCGATGCCTTCCTGGACCAGATCGACGACCCGGTCATTCATACTCATCTGCACGGTCACTTCCGGGTGCTGCGCGATGAAGCGCGGCAACGCCGGCACGATCAACAGGCGGCCGAGCGATACCGGCACGTCGACCCGCAGTTTGCCCCGTGGAATCCCGCGCGCCTCGGTGACCTCGCTCTCCGCCTGGTCGAGCTGGCTCAACGCCTCGCGGCAGCGGTCGTAGAAGCTGGTGCCGAGGTCGGTCAAGCTCAGCGAGCGCGTGGTACGGTTCAGCAGGCGCGCGCCCAGCCGTTCTTCCAGTCGGCTTACAGCCTTGCTGATCGCCGAGGGGGACATCCCCAGGGTTTGTGCGGCCGCGACGAAGCTGTGGGCTTCGACCACGCGTACGAAAGCCACGATGTCGCTGAAACTATTCAAACGATCCCCACATTACCTAAAGCAGCGTCCAAGCCCCAGCGCCTGGCCTGCAGACTTTCCTGTCGGCGGCTATTGTAGGCGTGCCATTGGTGACTGTGACGCACGAGGAAGTTGCTCCGGAAGGCGTTTACCCCGACCTCGGGGCCGCTTAATGTATCGCTCCAAGATTTGTCAGGTTTTACGGGTGACGGTGCAACCATGCTGCTTGTGACTGATGTGACGGGTCCTGTGGGCAAGGCGGTCCTCGCCGAGTTCGCCAATGATTCCGTTGCAGTCCGAGCGCTGCTGCAGCCTGGCGCGGACCTGCCGGTGCAGGCACCGAACATCCAGGGCGTCCACGTCGATCCGACGGACTCCGTCAGTTTGCAGCGTGCAGTGCAAGGTGTCGAGGCGATCTTCCTCTCGTGGCCGTTCTCGCCGCAACTCGCCGAATCCCATATGCGAATCGTCTCCGCCGCGAAGGCCGCTGGCGTGCGACGTCTCGTGCAACAGTCGGGCGTCGGTGCCGATCCGAACATGTGTTGTGCGCGCATGCTGCGCTGGTACGGCCAGGCCGAAGTGAGCGTCGCCGCGACGGGCCTGGAGGTCACGCGGTTGCGGCCGAGCATGTTCATGCAGAATCTCTTCGAGTTCTCGGCGTCGATCGCCCAGCAGGGCGTGATCGCCGGACCATTCCGTTCGACCAAGTGGACCTGGGTAGACGCGCGCGATGTCGGCGCGGTCGCAGCTGTGGCGCTGCGCGATCCATCGCACAGCGGCCGTACGTACACTGTGACCGGCGCGGAAACGATGAGCTATCCGCAAATTGCGGAACGAATGAGCCGCATCCTCGACAAGCCCGTGCGCTACACGGATATCACGGCGAACGAAGCACGCGGCTGGCTGCAAGGCAAAGGCCTGTCGCCGGTGATGATCGAAGCGAAGCTCGAGCTGTGGGATGCCTGTGCATCGAACCTGATCAATGCACCGCCGACGCAGGTGGTGAAGGAATTGACCGGGCGCGAGCCGCGCACCGTCGATGATTTCCTGCGCGACCACAAGAAACAATTCCTGACCGCCCAGGCAGCGTAGTCGGAATCGGGCTGAAGCCCGACCTACAGGTTACTTCTCAGCCGTCGGTGTTACGGCGATCTCGACCGCTCGGTTGTCGTTATCTACGGTCGCGATCGTGACCGGTCTGCGCCACACGCGCGCCACGTACTCGAGCACCTTGCGCGCACGTTCCGGATCCAGCCCACGGCCATCCGTCGTGTGATCGTGCACCAGCTCCAGTTTTCCATCGACATGCACGCGCGTGGCGTTCACCGTCGGCGCGCCAAAGGCGTACTTCGGCGCGAGCAGCGCTTCGTGCAACGCCGGCAGATCCAGCTCCTGCACGGTCAGCGTGCCGGTCGCCGGGCCTTTGAAGCGGAACAGTTTCAGCTCCTGCGCAAGCTCCATCGTCAGGTGGTTGCGCACGAACGCGAAGTCGTCGTCCTCGCACATGATCTTGCGCGCGGCCTCGAGCCCTTGCGCTTCGACGATCTTTTCCCAGATCGAGAAGCCCAGGTGATACGGATTGGTCGAGAGCGCCACGCTTTCGCCGCTCGCGCTCGGGCGCACTACGTCCGAGTGACACTTGATCGCGTCGACATACGCTGACTGCGGCAGGAAATCCGCTTCACGCAGCAGCCGCGCATGCCAGTAGGAGGCCCAGCCTTCGTTCATGATCTGGCACGCGAACACCGGGTAGAAGTAGAACGACTCTTCGCGCACCGCGAGGAAAATGTCGCGCTCCCACGGCTCCAGTTCCGGCGCGTATTGCGCGATGAACCACAGCAGGTCGCGCTCGGGATGCGCCGGTATCGGCGCGCGCTTCGCGGGCCCGGTCGGCTGCGGCCGTGCAGTATCGGGACCGAGTGCCGCAAACCGCCGCGAGAACTCGTCGTTCGGCGGCGCGGCCGGTTGTGCCACCAGCTCCGGATAACGCGCGCGGCGCAGGCCTTTGTCGACGTCGATGTGCTGCTCGAGCGCCAGCGCGGCGTCGAGCACGGACTCCACGCGCTCCATGCCGTGCTCTTCGATCGCCATGCCGATCTGACGCGCGTGTGCCGCGGCCTGCTCGACGATGTGCTCGCCGACCTGCTCCTGGCTGCGCCGGAACAGCATGTTGTTCCTGGAGAAGTCCGCGTGGCCAAGCACGTGTGCCGTAACCAGCACGTTCTCCGCTGCGCTGTTGCTCTTCGCGAGATACGCGCGGCCCGGGTTGCCGGGGAACACGACCTCGAACAGCCGCGACAGCCCCATGCGGTGCTGGATCAGCTGGTAGATGTAGCGCACGCCGAACGACCAGTGCGGCATGCGCACCGGCAGACCGTAGATCGCGATCTCGGTCATGAAGCTTTCCGGCACGACCTCGAACTCGACGCGATGGTAGTTGAGCCCCTTCTCGCGCGCGAGCTGCTCGATGCGGGAAATGTGCAGTTGCCAGTCTTCGGCCATGTATTACTCGAAAGGTTACTCGGAGGCTCGGCCGAAGAAGTGCCGCACGGCATTCCAGATGTCGTCAGTGCCGCTGACGCGATACGCGCCGACGTTGTCCTCGTCGCGCGCCATCTCCACGAACAGTCGGCCGATCTCGCTGTCCGGCGCGGCGCCGGCGAGCGGCGCGACTTCCAGGAAGCCGGCAAAGTTGCAATCGCCGACCAGCTCTTCCAGCGCGGTCTGCGCCTGCGGCTGGTCGGAGGGGAAGTTCTCGCCGTCGGAGGCGTAGAACAGATAAACGTTGAACTGGCTCGGGCTGAAGCGCGCGTCGATCACCTCGCGCACCTTCTTCAAACCCGCCGAGGCGACCGTACCGCCGGTGCCGGTGACGCGGAAGAATTCCTCTTCCTGGAATTCCCAGGCCTCGGAGGTGTGCGCGACGAACACCAGCTCCAGGTGGCGGTACTGGCGGCGCAAACCCTGGATCGCCCAGAAGAAGAACGTCTTGGAAATCTGCCGCTCGCGCTCGCCCATGCTGCCTGAGACGTCGAGCAGCAGGATCACAACTGCCTGCATCGCCGGCTGCTCGCGTTTGGTGAGCTGGCGGTAACGCAGATCGTCGTCGGTGAAGGAGGGCGAGTCCTGGCCGCTGGCGCTCTGCATCCCGCGCCGCTTGATGGATTCTTTCATCGAGCGCCGCCGATCCAGGCGCGAGCGCGCGCCGCGGCGGTCCCAGCCTTCGCGCGTCCACTCGTCTTCCTTGGCGCGGCCGGCCTTCGCTTCGAGATTCGGCAGCTGCATCTCCTCCCACAGCCAGTCGACGATGTCGTCGATGCGGAATTCGAGCGTGTACTGGATGCTGCCGTCTTCGTTGCCGCCCTGACCGCGCTGGTTGTCGCTGTCCTGTTGCGGGCGGCCGATGCGATCGCCGGGCTTGGCCTGGCCCTGCCCAACGCCTTGCTGTTCGTTGGAGTTGCGGAGCTTGAAGCGGTAGTGCTCGAGCATCTTGACGGGCACGCGCACTGTTGTGGCACCGCCGTTGAGAACATCCGCGCCCGCAACGATCTGCGGCAAGTGCTGCCTCACCGCGTCGCGGACTTTGTCGTTGTGACGCAGCCAGTCGCGTGCACCGCGCGAGAACAGATCGTACCAGCCCGCCTCGTCCGGGCTACCACCGCCACCGCCGGAGCCGCCTCCGCCCGACGTGTTTTCGCTCATGTGCCCCTTCGCAACCTCGCTAGTGCCGCCGCTACTCCTGCGCCAACAATGTCGTGACGTAGCTGAGCGCTTCCTTCGCGCTGTGCTCGTCGTAACCATACTCCGACGTCATGCGATCTTGCACTGCCGAGATTTTCTTACGCGCCTCGTCGTCCGGGCGCGCCGCAGAAGTCACCAACCGCAGCACGTCCCGACGCTCTTCGAACAGGTACTGCTCGATGGCCTCGCGCATGCGCGAATGGCTGTTGAGGGTGAACTTCTCGCCGGTCTTGTACGCAACCATGGCCTTGCGCACGACCTCCTGGCGGAAAGTCATCTTGCCCGACTCCGACACCTTGATCTTGTCCTCGACCGAGCGCAGGAAGCGCTCGTCCGCCGGACGCGACTCGCCGGTGATCGGGTCGGTGACCTCGCGATGGTCGAGCGAGGCCTCCACTTCGTCCAGATACTTGTCCAGCAGCTGCTGCGCCTCGTCCTCGAACGATGCGAACAGCGCGCGATGCACGTCTTCCTTGACCCAGCGGTTGTAGAAGTCCTTGCGCGCCAGCACCAGGTAGTCGATCCACAGCTTCTTCGCCTTCGCGTCCATGCGGGCGTCATTCTCGATCGAGTCCTTGAGCGCGAGCAGCACTTCCATGCTGGTCAGGCTCTTCTTGTCGCTGCGCGTGATCGCGTTCGAGATGGAGTTGACGACGAAACGCGGGCTCACGCCGGTCAGGCCCTCTTCGGGCGACTCGGACCGCAGGCGCGTGATCTCGTTCTCCGGGAAGCCTTCCACGCTCTCGCCCGCGTACAGGCGCAGCTTCTTCGTCAGGTCGAGGCCTTCGCGCTCCGGCTTGAGCAGGCGTGTCAGCACTGCGAACACGGAGGCGAGGCGCAACGCGTGCGGATCGAGGTGCACATCGCGGAACGCCGGGGCTGCGGACACCAGCTTGTTGTAGATGCGCGACTCTTCGATGTACGACAGCGTGTACGGCACCTTGACGATGACCATGCGGTCGAGCAGCGCCTCGTTTTCCTTTTCCTGCAGGAACTTGTGGAACTCGGCGAGGTTCGTGTGCGCGAGGATCGTCTCGTCCAGGTAGATCAGCGGGAAGCGCGACACCTTGACGTTCTTCTCCTGGGTCAGCGTCAGGAGCAGATACAGGAACTCGCGCTTGACCTTCAGGATCTCGATCATCTCCAGCATGCCGCGGCTTGCGGCATAGACCGCGCCAGACCACGACCAGGCGCGCGGGTCGCCTTCGTCGCCGTACTGCGCGACCTTCGACAGATCGACGGAGCCGACGAGGTCTGCGAGGTCCGCGGTCGTCGGATCGTGCGGCGCGTAAGTGCCGACGCCCATGCGCGTAGCTTCCGAGAGGAAGATGCGCTCTACCGGCATCCGCAGGAAGTCGCCCTCGAACTCGCGCTCCAGGCGGTCGCGTGCCCATGGGCTGAGCTCGCCGCGGATTTCCACGCCGTAGGTGTCGCGGAATTCGGCGCGCAGGCTGGCGGGCACGAGATTGAGCGGGGACTCATGCATCGGCGAGCCCTGCAATGCGTAGATCGCACCCTCGTCGGTGTGGCTGTACTCCTCGAGGCCGCGCTTGAGCAGGATCGCCATCGTCGATTTGCCGCCGGACGGCGGACCGAGCAGCAGCAGCAGTCGCCGGCCGACGTCCGAGCCCGCAGCGGCCGCTTTGAAGTAGTCGACTACGCGGCCGAGCGGCTCGTCGATGCCGAACAGCTCGCGCTTGAAAAGTTCCTTCGGGCCCGCGGACTCGGCAGTGCCGTTGGTCGTCGCAGTGCTGCCGTTGGTCGCGGCGGGATTGTTCTTGCCGAACCAGCAGAGCATGTCCCACAGGTATTCATGGCTGGCGCGTGCCAATTGCCGACCGTTGCCCGGCAGAACGGTGCGCAGGAACTCGCCGAACGTGCCGGACCAGTGCTGCGCGCGGTGGAATCTGCTGTACGCGCTCAAGGCCTCGACGAAGCTCTCGCCGCCGCGTTGCGAGCTTCCTCTGGGGCTGTCTGACTGCATCGAACCGCCCTCCATAAATTTTCTCTTGCGCTATACGCTCGTTAGTGTGTGCACTCTTGCACGCAGTTCACAGTGTTCGCAGTCCAGCATTGCTCATCACCGTAAGACAAAGACTGATCCACAACGTCACATGTTCCATCGACCATTGGGGTCATGGGCACTGCAACGGTGCGAAATCGGGAGTGATGCAAGACCGTCAGCTCGGTGAGGTGAGCTGGACTGCGCGTGGGATCGCGCATCTCACACGCTGGAGTGCGGACCATGACTCCTTGATTACTCCCTTCGAGCAGATCTTGCAATGCGATTCATTCCTAAGACTGCACGGGGCAAACGCGCACGACGAGTCCACAGCCCTTTCGGGCTGTGGAAAACTCGCAATCCTTGATTCAGGGGGGGTTCAGGCCGCCGCTGTGACGGGCTTCACGTGGTCGATGCCGAGCGCTTCGCGCACGACTTCGTCGACGCGTTCGCAGAACACGAACTCCACTTCGTCGCGCACTACCTTGGGTACGTCTTCCAGGTCCTTCCGGTTGCGCGCCGGCAGCAGAATCTTGCGAATGCCGGCACGATGCGCCGCTATAGTCTTCTCCTTGATGCCGCCGACCGGCAGCACCAGGCCGCGCAGGCTCACCTCGCCCGTCATCGCCAGGTTGTGGGCGACCGTGCGATTGGTGAACAGCGACACCAGTGCCGTGTACATGGCCACGCCCGCGCTCGGGCCGTCCTTCGGAATTGCGCCCGCGGGCACGTGGATGTGCACGTCGCTCTTATCGAACAGACCGGACTCGATGCCCAGCCGCGAGGCTTGCGATTTCACCAGCGACAGCGCGGCCTGCGCACTTTCCTTCATGACATCGCCCAGCTGACCGGTGAGGATCAGCTTGCTGTTGCCCGGCACGCGCGTTGCCTCGATGAACAGGATGTCGCCGCCGACCGGCGTCCAGGCGAGCCCCGTGGCCACGCCGGGCACGCTGGTGCGCATCGCGACTTCGTTCTCGAAGCGCGCGGCGCCGAGGATCGGCGGCAGATCAGCCACGTCGACGGTCTGCTGCTGGATCGAGCCTTCGGCGATGCGCACCGCGACGTTGCGCAGGACTGCACCGATCATGCGCTCGAGGTTGCGCACGCCCGCCTCGCGCGTGTGATCGCGCGCAATCTGTCGCAATGCTGCGTCAGTGATCGATGCCTGCTCCGCCTTCAAGCCGTTCGCTTCGAGCTGACGGCGCACCAGATAGCGCTTGGCGATCTCGACCTTCTCTTCCTCCGTGTAGCCGGTGAGCTCGATCACTTCCATGCGGTCGCGCAGCGGCCCGGGGATCGTGTCGAGCTGGTTCGCCGTGGCGATGAAGATCACCTTCGACAGGTCGAAGGGCAGGCCAAGGTAGTTGTCGCGGAACGTGTTGTTCTGTTCCGGATCGAGCACCTCGAGCAGCGCCGAGGACGGATCGCCCTGGATGCCGGCGCCGAGCTTGTCGATCTCGTCGAGCATCAGCACCGGGTTGCGCGTACCGGCCTTGCGAATGGACTGCACGATGTTGCCCGGCAATGCACCTATATAGGTGCGCCGATGGCCGCGGATCTCCGCTTCGTCGTGCACGCCGCCAAGGCTCACACGGGCGAACTTGGTGCCGAGCGCGCGAGCGATGCTCTGGCCGAGCGAGGTCTTGCCGACGCCCGGCGGGCCGACGAACAGCAGGATCGGGCTGCGACCCTGCGGGTTGAGCTTGCGCACGGCGAGGTACTCGACGATGCGCCGCTTGATCTTGTCGAGGCCGTAGTGATCCTCGTCGAGGACACGCCGCGCCTTCTGGATGTCGATGGATTCGTTGTCGAGCTTCGACCACGGCAGCTGCAGCATCCAGTCGAGCCAGGTGCGCAGCATCGAGTGTTCGGCGCTGGCGTCGGACATGCGCTCCAGGCGCTTGAGCTCCTTGCGTGACTGTTCGAGCGCTTCTTCCGGCATGCCGGCCGCTTCGACCGCCTTGCGCAGCTCGGCGACTTCCTCGCCAGCCTCGCCTTCCTCGCCCAGCTCCTTGCGGATCTGGTGCAGCTGCTCGCGCAGCAGCGCCTCCTTGTGGCGCTCGTCGATCGCATCTCGCGTCTGCTCCTCCAGCTTGCGCTGGATCCGCAGCACTTCGATGCGCTTGGTCAGGAACTCGGCGACGCTGTCGAGGCGCGCCCGCAGATCCGTGTTTTCCAACAGCGTCTGTTTCTCGCTCGCCTTGATGTCCATGAAGCTGGAAATCAGGTCGGCAAGCGTCGAGGGCGACTCCACTGCCTGGATCGCATTCGCGAGCTCGGCCGGCGCCTGCGGCAACAGCGAAACCGCTTCGGCCGCGAGACGCTTCAAGTTGAGCGCGCGCGCCTCGATCTCGGGAGTCGTGGGGCTTTCGGTCAGGTACTCGACGCGCGCAACCATGTACGGCAGACCGTTCTGCCAGTCCAGGACACGGAAGCGACGCTCGCCCTGCACGACGAGGTGATGAGTGCCGTCCTGGCCCGTGACATAGCGCACGATGCTCGCCACCGTACCGACCTTGTAAAGATCGCTCCCGGTCGGCGATGTCAGGTCCGGATCGTGCTGTAACACGAAACCGACCTTGCGCTCAGCGCGCACGGCTTCCTGCGCCGCAGCCAGCGAGCGCTCGCGATTGATCGCGACCGGCACGACGGTGCCCGGGAACAGCACCAGATTGCGCACCGGCACGATGATGAGCATGTCGTCCGAGATGGTCTTCTCGGGCGCGGGGGTGGTGTCGTTGTTGCGTTCCGAATCGTTCATTGCAGCTCCGCTGGTTCTCTTACCGCGCTAGCGCTGGATGAAGCGCAGCACCAGGCATCCGTTCGTGTAACTTCGTTCCGTCAACTCGTAGTGCCCGACAGGCAGCGCAAAGCGCCGCTCGAAGCTCCCATAAGGAATCTCCAACTTATGCAGAGCGGTCGCCTGCCGGCGCACCGGCAGGGCGCGCACGGCTGCCACCACGACCAGGCCGTCCCCGGCACGAACCTCGATGTGCTCCGGCGCCACGCCCGGCAATGCCACGGTCACCTGAACCTCATCCCCATAAGCGACGATGTCTACGGGGGGTTCCCAGCGCGGCTGAGCCTCGCCAGCGCGGCCGAAGCGGAAGAACTGCCGTTGCAGCCGTTGCGCCTGCTCCAGCATTTCGCATGCTTCGGCCCACATCCACGCGGGCGGGTTACGGATGGCCATGAAAGAGATCCCTGGGGGACATGGCGGGTTAGGTGGGGACTGCGCGGGCAGAGTCAAGCAGCGCGGCAACCGCTAATCTGGCGCCATGCCACGCAACGCCTTCGATGCCGCCTTCTACCGCCGCTTCTATTTCGACCCGCGCACCAAGGTGACGACTCGCGCCGAGACGGCCCAGCGCGCCCGCACCGTAGCGGCGCTGGTCGAGCACCTCGAGCTGCCGGTGCGCACCATCCTGGACGCGGGGTGTGGCCTGGGCTGGATGCGTCGCCCATTGCTGCGCGCGTTTCCGGGTGCGAGGTACACGGGCATCGAGGTCAGCAGCCACATCTGCGAGCGCCTCGGCTGGACGCACGCCTCCATCGCTTCGTATCGCACGCGCGCGCGCTTCGATCTCGTGATTTGTTACGACGTGCTGCAGTACCTGACTGACTCCGAAGCGGCGCGCGCTGTTGCGAACCTGGGTCGGCTGTGTCGTGGCGCGCTGTTCCTGCACGTGCCGACGCGCGAAGACTGGCAGCGCAATGCCGACCATTCCTGCAGCGACGCGGACATTCACCTGCGCTCAACGGACTGGTATCGCAGGCGGCTCGCGCGCCGGTTCCGACATGCTGGCTTCGGACTGTACGTCCGGCGTGGCCTACCGCTGGTGCAATGGGAGCTGGCCAAGTCTGATCACGGAAGGGTCGCTCAATAGAACAAAAGGGCAGGTCGTCATGCCCTCACGCTGAAACCCTGTCACTTTCTGGTTCGTTGCCGCGTCATCAGGATGCAGGCAGCGCTTTTTTTCACGCCGCCTTCACGCCTCGCGCGACTGTTCTCTCACGCGACGGTCTTAATCTGCGTCACATGGTTCGATGTGAGGCGTATTCACCGGTTGGATGCTTGCATTCACCGGTAATCGCATCCGGCGGAACAGGTCCTGCGTAAGCACGACAACTGATTCCACACGCGGCGGTCATGAATGTCATTCCCGTCGCCGCGTTTATCCGGTCGAGCGCATCGAGGAAAGTAACGACCAACGAAGAGTGATCTGGCAGTAAGTTTGGAAGAGTACTTAGTCATGGAGTCCGCGAAAAACATAACACTCGTTGCCCTCGCCGTGCTCGCTGCGGCGCTGGTCCTCCCCGTCTCGCGCGCGAGTGCGCAGGACGATGCCTGGCGCCCATGGGCGCCGGAGCGCGAGGTCAGCGGCGTGCGCCTGCACATCGACAACGACCTGTTCGCGGTCCGCAACCTCGATCGAGACTACACGGGCGGCGTGGCACTCACGCTGTCGGGCACCGCGGCACGCGACGGTCTGCTGTCGCTGGACCCGGTGCTGACTCGCATCGACGAGCTGTTCGAAGGTTCACCCGCCGCGAGTGTGCGTCACGCGCGGCAGATCGGCCTGATCGCATTCACGCCGGCCGACATAGTTACCGCCGAGGCACAGCAGGCCGATCGGCCTTACGCGAGCCTGCTGTTTGCCTCGAATGGACGAGTGCGCATCGATGCGGATGACCGCGGTGCGTGGTCGAGCAGCCTGACGGTGGGTGTGCTCGGTCTGCAGCTCTCGAAGAGCGCGACGGACCTCATTCACAGCGCCGTGGGCTCTGAAGCGCCAAAAGGCTACGACCATCAGATTTCGAACGGCGGCGAGCCGACAGCGCGCTACATGCTCGCGCGACACAATCTGGTGTACGCGGATCCGACCGGTCGCATCGACGTGAAGACGACGATCGAAGGCAGCGTGGGCTACCTGACGCAGACCAGCGCCGCCGTATCACTGCGCATTGGCCGCTTCGACACGCCGTGGTGGAGCTTTACGCCGGAGCTGGACGACTACATCGCCGCGCCGACGCCGACCGAATCGCTCGGCCAGCAGCGCGAGGTTTATTTCTTCGCCGGCGCTCGGGTGAAAGCAATTGCGTACAACGCCTTCCTGCAAGGCCAGTTCCGCGACAGCGACGTGCGCTATTCGTACGATGAACTCGAGCCGATTGTCGTCCAGGCCTGGATTGGCGTGATGACGCAGCTGTTCCCGAATACCGAGCTGAGCTATGCGTTGCATTACCAGACCGCCGAGTTGAGCGAGGGCGATGCCGCTCGCGAGGTGTTCTGGGGAGGCGTGCAGTTGGCCCACTCGTTCTGATTTTCTCCGCTGTTTCCCCTGACCCCCTGACTGGCCCGCTTCGGCGGGCCTTTTTTTTGCGCGTTACTTTTTCTTCTTCGTATTCTTCATTCCGCTTTTCTTCGGCGGGAGCTTCACGCCTTTCAGGCCAGTGTGCTGCGTGCGGAACGGCTGCGCTTTCCGCTTGCCTTCCGGCGCAGCGCCGGTACCGGCCGGTTGCCACGCGGGGATCAATTGATGCTTGCCGGCGCCGATCAGATCCGCGCGACCCATGCGGCGCAACGCTTCTCTGATCAGTGGCCAGTTGTTCGCGTCGTGCCAGCGCAGGAATGCCTTGTGCAGCCGGCGCACTTTGAGGCCTTTCGGAATATGCACGCCATCGCTGGTGTGCGTGACCTTGCGCAGCGGGTTCTTGCCCGAGTGCCACATCGCCGTCGCAGTCGCCATCGGCGAGGGCAGGAACGCCTGCACCTGATCGGCGCGGTAACCGTTCTTCTTCAGCCACAGCGCCAGCTCGAGCATGTCCTCGTCGGTCGTGCCCGGATGCGCGGCGATGAAGTACGGGATCAGGTACTGCTCCTTGCCGGCTTCCTTCGAGTACTTCTCGAACAGCTCCTTGAAGCGGTAGTACGTGCCGACGCCAGGCTTCATCATCTTCGACAGCGGCCCTTCGCCGATCGCCTCGGGCGCGATCTTGAGATAGCCGCCGACGTGATGCTGGACCAGCTCCTTCACGTACTCCGGCGATTCCACCGCGAGGTCATAGCGCACGCCGGAGCCGATCAGCACTTTGCGAATGCCGGGCAGCGTGCGCGCGCGCCGATAGAGCTTGATCAGCGGCATGTGGTCGGTTTCGAGATTCGGGCAGATGCCCGGATAAACGCAGGACGGGCGCCGACACGCCGACTCGATCTCGCGCGACTTGCACGCGAGGCGATACATGTTGGCCGTCGGCCCGCCGAGGTCGGAGATCACGCCGGTGAAGCCCGGCACCGTGTCGCGCACGGTCTCGATCTCCTTGATCACGGATTCTTCCGAGCGGCTCTGAATGATGCGGCCCTCGTGCTCGGTGATCGAGCAGAACGTGCAGCCGCCGAAGCAGCCGCGCTGGATCGCGATCGAGAAGCGGATCATCTGGTAGGCGGGGATCTTCGCCTTGCCGTAGAACGGATGCGGCACGCGCCGGTACGGCAGCTCGTAAATCGCGTCCATCTCCTTCATGGAGAGCGGCAGCGGCGGCGGGTTCAGCCACACGTCGACGTCGCCGTGACGCTGCACCAATGCGCGCGCGTTGCCCGGGTTCGATTCGAGATGAAGGATGCGCGAGGCGTGCGCGTACAGAACCGGGTCGTCGCGCACTGCGTCGTAGTCCGGCATCCGGATCACGGAATGCTCGCGCTGCGAAGTCGGCACGTGTCGATAGAACTTCACGACGCGCGCTGCCTGCGGGTCAGGCGTCGAGCAAGGCTGCGGCGCGGCTGCTGCGGGCTTGGCGCCTTCCATCGCGTACGGATCGATCGGCGGATTCAACTTGCCCGGCTCGTCGATCGTCGTCGAGTCGATTTCGGTCCAGTCCGGCGGGGTCGCGTGGCGCACGAACGCGGTCCCGCGCAGATCGGTGATCGTGTCGATGTTTTCGCCTTTCGCGAGACGATGCGCGATATCGACGATCTGCCGCTCGCCGTTGCCGTACACGAGCAGGTCCGCCTTCGCGTCGAGCAGAATCGAGCGCCGCACCTTCTCCGACCAATAGTCGAAGTGCGCGATGCGCCGCAGGCTCGCCTCGATGCCGCCGATCACGACCGGTGCCTCGGGGAACGCTTCGCGTGCACGTTGCGCGTAGACGATCACCGAACGATCGGGCCGCTGGCCACCCGCGCCGTCCGGCGTGTACGCATCGTCGCTGCGGATGCGGCGATCCGAGGTGTAGCGGTTCACCATCGAATCCATGTTGCCGGCGGTGATGCCGAAGAACAGGTTCGGCTTGCCGAGCCGAGCGAAGTCCTGCGCCGAGCGCCAGTCCGGCTGCGCGATGATGCCGACGCGGAAGCCCTGCTGTTCCAGCACGCGCCCGACGATCGCCATGCCGAAACTCGGATGATCGACGTACGCATCGCCGGTCACGATGATGACGTCGCAACTGTCCCAGCCGAGCGCCTCCATCTCCTCCCGTGACATGGGCAGGAACGGGGCGGTCCCGAACCGGGACGCCCAGTATTTGCGGTAGGAGAAGAGTTCGCGGGCGGGCAGCATGGGGCGCGGATGATAAACCTAACCGCCGGTTTTCAGGGCCTTCTTGCGCTGCGCCGCGCTCACGGTGCTCACGTACGGAGAATCCCGATCGAAGAATCGCCAGGGTTTCAGCGCCCAGTCCCCGGCGTAATCCACGCCGATTCGTGCACTGCGAGCCACCCGCGGGCGGCGGTAGGCCGACGGTCGTTCGATCCAGAGGGGTTCCTGCCGCAGGTTGGTGCCGTTGAGCTCTCTATCTATATGCATGGCGCGGCAGAGCAGCCCCGGTCCATGCGTCGTGTCCCCGACCCCGGCCACCGGCTCCAGCGCCCGAATCAGCACCGCATGCGGAACCCCCTCGGCGGCCGTCACGACGTTGAGGCAGTTCCAGAACCCATAGATGAAGTAAACGTAGGCATGCCCCGGCGGCCCGAACATGACTTCGGTGCGCTTGGTGCGGCCGCGGGAGGAATGGGCTGCGAGATCGCGAGGTCCTTTGTAGGCCTCGGTCTCGACGATGCGTCCGACCTGGCGACCGGCGGGACCGGTGTGGACCAGGTGCATGCCGAGGAGTTCGCGCGCGACGAGGAGGGTTTCGCGGGAGTAGAAGGAGAGGGGGAGGACGGTGGCTGACGCAGGCATCGCGGCAGCTCTTATATAAGAGAAGAGAGTCAGGCTAAAGGCTGACTCACTCCACCTTCGGCCAATGCGCCGACACCTGCATCACATCCAACTCCGCCGTCCCCGCCTCCGCATCCAGCGCCTTCACCTTGATGCGCATGAAGTCCAGCGAGCTGCCCTTCTCATAGAAGTACACGATCGAGCTGCGTGGCTCGTCGCCGAGCGCGCGCGGCACGATGAATTCGTTGATCCCCTTCTCCTGCACCAGCGGACCGCAGCTGACGCGCGTGCCGCCGAACGCGATCGCCAGGTGCGCGGAGTCGGCCATCCGCACGACCGACTTCAGCGTGATGCGAAAACGCGCATCGAGCCCTTCGGGCGTTTCGAGAATATCGATGTGCTCGCCCGCGGCCAGTCGCACGATCTTGCGGCGGCGGTCGACACGGTGCGAATCCGACACGCGCACGGTCGGTGCTTCGTTGTAGATGATCTTGCCGGGAGCCGCGGCGGCGCGCAGAGCGAGCTCGGCAGCGGCGCGTTGCCGGTGCAGAAAGCCCATAGCCGCAATCAGGCCAGCCGTGACTGCGACGGCAAGGCACACGATGAGCGGCAGTTGCGCCAGGCTGAGACTGGAATCCATACCAACGAATCCGTGAGCGGCGACCCTACCTGTATCGGCAGCGAGAGGCGTTTCTCGATGTGATCCACCGCCAGTTTCGCGCAACACACACGACGGGCGCGCGGACCTGGGTCACACGCAGACGGCGCCCTTGGAGACATAAGCAATCCCTCGTCTTCGGGGGACCGCGGTTGCGTCGGGCTAGGGCCGGACCTACAGTCTCGCGCTCGATTCTCACCGCACCCGGGAGTGCCCATGTATACCGATTCCCGTCGCGCCCGCTCGGCCGCGCTCGTTCCTTTTTTCATAGTGGCCGCGCTCGCGCTCGGCGCGTGCAAGAAACACGAGCCCGCGCCGGCGCCTGAGCCGCAGTCGCCTGTCTCCCCGGCGGCGAAGACCGCTGCAGGCCAGATCACCGCGGATTACCTCCGTGCACAAATTGCGAAAATCTCCTCGGACGAATTCGAGGGCCGCGCCCCCGCGACTCCCGGCGACACCAAGGCACGGCAGTACATCGTCGAGCAGTTGCAGGACATCGGTTTCACGGCCGGCGGACCGGACAGCACGTGGCAGCAGTCGTTCAACGTCGTCGGTATCACTGCCGAAATGCCGAAGCAGTGGAGCTTCAGCAAGGGCGGCAAGAAGGCGTCCTTCAAGTGGTGGGATCAATACATCGCGGGCAGCGGCGTGCAGACCGAGACGGGCTCGATCAAGAACGCCGAAGTGGTGTTCGTCGGTTACGGCATCCAGGCGCCCGAGTACGGTTGGGACGACTTCAAGGGCCAGGACCTGAAGGGCAAAGTGCTGCTGATGTTGAACAACGATCCGGACTGGGATCCGAATCTGTTCGCCGGCAACACGCGGCTCTACTACGGCCGCTGGGTCTATAAGTATGAGAGCGCTGCGCGCCAGGGCGCCGCGGGCGCGATCATCGTGCACACGACGCCGTCGGCCGGCTACGGTTTCCAGGTCGTGCAGAATTCCTGGAGCGGCGAGCAGGTCGAGACGCCTGCGGAGAATGAGCCGCGCATCCAGGTGAAAGCCTGGATGACCGAGGACGCGTCGCGCGCGCTGGTGAAGCTTGCCGGCCAGGATCTCAACAAGCTCGTCGAGTCGGCGAAGTCGAAGGACTTCCAGCCAGTGCCGCTCGGCATCACCACTTCGCTCGACTTCAAGAACAAGCTCAACAAATCGCAGACGGCGAACGTGTTCGGCATGCTCAAAGGCAGCGACCCGAAGCTGGCGAGCGAGTTCGTGATCTACAGCGCGCATCACGATCATCTCGGCGTCGGCGAGCCGGATGCCAAGGGCGACAAGATCTACAACGGCGCGATGGACAACGCGTCCGGCGTCGCGCAGCTGCTCGCGATCGGCAAGGCGTTCAAGGCGCTGCCGACGCCGCCGAAGCGCTCGATCATGCTGCTGCTGGTCGCCGCGGAAGAGCAGGGCCTGCTCGGCTCGAAGTACTACGCGGAGCATCCGACGATCGAGCCCGGCAAAATCGTGGCGAACATCAACTACGACGGCGGCAACATCTGGGGCCGCACCAAAGACATCATCTTCGTCGGCAAGGGCAAGTCGACGATCGACGAGTACGTCGAGCAGATCGCGAAGGTCCAGGACCGGCACGTCGTGCCGGATCAATTCCCGGATCGCGGCTTCTTCTATCGCTCCGACCAGTTCAGCTTCGCGAAGATCGGCGTGCCCGCGCTGTACCTCGACGCCGGCACCGAGTTCGTCGGCAAGCCGCCGGAGTGGGGCAAGGAAGTGCACGAGGCATACGAGAAGGAGCACTACCACGCGCCATCCGACGAGATCCAGGACAGCTGGAACTACGACGGCATGATCGAGGACGCCGCGCTGGGCTTCTACGTCGGACTGAACGTCGCGAACGCGGCGCAGACGCCGGCGTGGGTGCCGGGCGATGAGTTCGAGGCCGCGAGAAAGACGGCGTTGGAGAAGGTGTCGAAGGAGTAGGATGAAGAGTCGGGCTGAAGCCCGACATCATTGCACCGGCTGAATGATGAATCCCGCCCTCGGAAAGTGCACCGCCACTTCTCCCACCTGCGGATCGCTTCGCTTGATCACCACTTCATAAGTCGACAGCGACAGCAGCTCGCCCACCACCGGATCGCGCCCGCTATCGTCCGGCGTGACCTGCACTCGCATGCCGGTCTTGCGTCCGTACGGATCGTTCGCATCGGCATGCTCTTCAGTCTGCGTCGTTGCTGCCTTGGCGACTGCGAGCGCTTCCTGCGAGCTCATCTCGGTCGGTTGACCATGACCGATGCGCTGCATCCGTTGCATCCACGCGTGCAGTTTCGGCAACTCGCCGAGCGGCGGCGTCGTGCCGTTGACATTGGTCGTGATGAACCAGCACAAGTGATACGCCGAGCAATCGACCGTCGTCGGATGCTCGCCGCACAGGAACGCGCGCCCGTCGACGAGCATCGCTTCGAGCCACGCGAATTGCGGACGCAGCATGTCGACGAGCATCGGCACCGCTTGCTTCAGCCGCTCGAGATTCAGCTCGCGCCCCGAGAACTTCGCGCGATCCTCGGCGAAGCCTTCCGGCAACGTGCGCGGGCTCAAACCGAATGCCAGGCCGACGACCCACGAGAACAACGTGCGATCGAGATAGAAGGACAGCGCATTCGCGGTGCCCGCGTCCGTGCCGCGATACAAGCTCGGCTCGGGAAAGCGGCGCTCGAGCTCGCGCAGGATCAGCTGCGTGTCGCAGTAGATGTCCGCGCCGATCTGCATCACCGGCGTCTTGCGATACCCGCCCGTCAGCGGCATGAGATCCGGCTTCGGCATGATCACGGGAATGATCACCGACCGCCAAGCCAGGCGCTTGATGCCGAGCGCCGTGCGCGCCTTCTCGGCGTATGGCGACAAGGGGTAGTGATGCAGGATGACTTCGCTCATTGCGTCCCCGGAATTTTCAATTCTTGACCGCGTTATTGACCTGTAGGTCGGGCTTCCGCCCGACTGCGCTGCTCCATCGTAGCTGAGATGCCCGTTGGAACGGGGTAAAGTTGGCGCATGAAAGCACTCACGCACATGTCCTTGCTGGCTGCCGCTCTCGCACTGGCATGCACCGCCGCCGCGGCGAAAACTGTCAAACCACCTCTGCACGGCCAGAACTGGGTCGCTGTCACCGGCAAACCTCTCGCTGCGACCGCCGGCGCCGCCACCTTCATCAAAGGCGGCAATGCAGTCGACGCCGCGTGCGCAATGATCGCCGCAACTTCCACGATGTGGGACACGCTCAGCTGGGGCGGCGAGACGCAGGCGCTCATCTATAACCCGCACACCGGCAAGGTCATCGGCGTCAATGCGCTCGGCGCCGCGCCGACGGGCGCCACGCCGGAGTTCTTCAAGAACAAGGGTTACGAATATCCGCCGGAGTTCGGGCCACTCGCCGCTGTTACGCCGGGCACGCCGGGCGGGATCATGGTGATGCTCGCGGAGTACGGGAAGCTGAGCCTCGCCGAAGTGCTCGCGCCGGCAATCGAGATGGCCGACGGCTATCCGATCGAAGCGCAGGCCGCGGATACGATCGAGAAGTTCAAGGACGAGCTGCGCAAGTGGCCGGAGTCGAAGCGGACGTTCCTGGTTCACGATGGCCAGGGAAAGCGTGCCGCGCCGGTGGCCGGAGAAATTTTCCGCCAGCCGGATCTGGCCGTGACGTTGCGCAAGCTGGTGGAGACGGAAGCGCAGGCGCTCAAGGCTGGCAAGAATCGCAAGCAAGCGATCATGGCCGCGTACGACCGCTTCTACAAAGGCGACATCGCCCGCGAGTTCGCGCGCGGTTCGCAGGAAGTCGGTGGGCTGCATACGGCCGAGGATCTCGCGAACTGGCGCGTGTACCTCGAAGAGCCGGTGAGCACGAACTACAAGGGCATCGAGGTTTACAAGCTCACGCACTGGGTGCAGGGTCCGGTGATGCTGCAGACCCTGAACATCCTCGAGAACTTCGATCTCAAGTCGATGGGCTACAACAGCGCGCGCTACATCCACA
>Ga0134123_10000268_pt1 | contig 35619 bp, 33 predicted proteins | sample KB303_FD_96460 | JGI IMG/M metagenome (GOLD analysis project Ga0134123, IMG submission 96460) | Terrestrial soil microbial communities without Nitrogen fertilizer from Kellogg Biological Station, Michigan, USA - KB3-0-3 | ecosystem: Environmental > Terrestrial > Soil > Unclassified ...
CCTCTGCGTAACATGGCCGCGCGATAGAGCATCCGAAAATACATTGCCGTTCTCGAGCCACCTCTCACGCTTCACCTCGCAAGGCGAGGACAGGGTCGTATTTCACAGCGCGTCGAATGGCGACCGCGCTTCCACCAAACGTGACTCCGATGGCCAGCGCGAGGACAACCGGAAAGAGCACCGGCGGAACCGCGATTTGTGATCCGAAGATCGCGCGCCCCAATTCCTTTGCCAGTAGCGCGCCCAAGCCGAAGCCGATCAGCCCTCCGATGAGGGCGATGAACACGGATTCGGTGATGAAGATCATCGAGAGTGAAAAGTGGCCTGCACCGAGCGCCTTCATCAAACCGACTTCCGTACGTCGCTCAAACATCGCCGTGGCCATCGCTGCAGAAACCGCAAGACCGGACGTGAGCAGGGCGGCAAGTGTGATCAGCAACATTAATCCTTCAATCCGCGTCAGGATGTTGCCTTCATTTTGTGCCACCCGGCGTATCTGCTCTGCCCGTGAGCGGGGAATTGCTTCTTGCAACTGAAATGCAATTGACTGCGGATAAGGTGTGCAATACCAGCGATCGCGCTCCACGGGGCTTAGCGTATCGGGATTTCGCCGAGCAAATGCGTCTTCCGGTTTCAGCAGTGCGCTGACGTAAACGGCGCGAAGTTTTCCTGGTTGATGCGCGAGGGTTTGAGCGAGCCCGAGCGGCGCAACAATCTGCCCGTCTTCATCGCCTCCGGTCGAGAGAATTCCGCTGACGTGATAAGAGGATCCGCCTATTTCAACCTCGGATCCGGCGTGAGAGTTAAGCGAAGCTGCCAGCTTTTCACCGATTAAAACATCGCTGCTGTCATCCCTTGGCCAATTTCCATCCACCCTCCACCATGGGAAGGTCGTCGGTGCGCCGGTCCTGAACCCCTGCTGGCCGACTTGGACGGTCTTGGAGAAGTAGGTTCCAAGCAGCGTGAGCTGGTGACCTTGTGCGTTCACGTTGACTGGAAGCTCAGGCGTGAAAGCGGCGATATTGTTTCCCCAAAAAATCCCCTTGATCTGCAAGAGTGCGGCTTCATCCAGGTAGGCCCCGCCCGTAGCAGGTCTCAGATTGACGCTGCCTATCTGTACATCCAGTGCGTCCTCGTCGGGCGTGACGACCAGGTTGGCCCCATAGCTGCGAAATTCGTGGCTGATCTTGTCCCCAATGCCGGTGGCGATTCCGATCATAGCGGTCGAAACCGCTGCCCCAAACGTGACGGCAATGGCAACCAGCATTTTGCGCCGGGTCTGGCGTCGGAAGGACTCGTAAACGAGGAGTGCGAACATATCAGTGTTCGAACATAGAGGCGCCCTTAAGCAGGTCAGCTTCTTGAATGATGACCGCATCGGCGGAGGCACTCGATTTCAGCGGAACCGGATTACATCCGCCCGCGGTTCCAACGGACTGGGAATTGATCGGAGCGGCACAGTTCTTGCAAACGATCCCATTCGGCCCTTTGAAGAAGCCCACCGGACCGCAGATCTGGCAGGAATCGAAGATTGCGACCACTTTGCCATCGGCCTTCTTGTAGAGGAGAAAGCGGACGTCGGCTCCATTCTCGCGCGCCACGTAGCGGTGCAGGTCGCCATCAGAAACCTGCGACAGCGGAATGCTCACCGTACCATTGGCGAAGGTTACGGGGAGGGCGGGGGAGAGGGCACTCTCGCTCTTCGCCCAGAGGAACTCCGCGGTCACCAGCAGAATAAAGAGGAACGAGGTCGCATACACCGAAAGCATCCATAGCTGTTCTCGTCGCGCGCTCCACCGGGCCTTCCTCTTCCCGGCCGCCGTCTCGGGCACCGGAACGGGCTGGCGGCGCCGGGCTTCGAAGAGCACCATCAGGCCGGCGAGCGCAACGATGGTGACTACGAAGAACCATTCGTTGGTAACGATTGGACCAATCAGCGCCATTTCGCGCTTGGAAGAGGGAAGGATGCCACTTTCGGAAAGCTCGTGCAGGCCCGAGATCACAAGTTGGGCCGCGACAAAGAACAGAATGACGGTGGTAAAGCGAAAGAACTTTTGCAAGTTGACCCGAACGCTGCCCTTGAGGAACATCACTCCGAACAAGACCGCCGCGAAAACCCCGAGCAGCGTTCCGATGAAGCTCAATAGCGCAGTGGACTCAAGCCTTACAGCGGAGAGGATCAGGACGGTTTCCCCGCCCTCGCGAAGCACCATGAGAAAGACAAAGAGAAACACACCAATCTGGGAACCACGCCCCGCGAGCGTACCGAGCTTCCCCTCAATCTCTATTTTCAGCTTCTTCCCCGCGCGCATCATGAAGAAGATCATGGTCACGACGAAGAACGCTGCCGCCAGCATGACCCATCCCTCGTAGACGTCTTCGGTTAAGTCCAGCTTGGACAAAGCAATGGCCACGGCAATGCTAGCCACAAACGCTGCGGTCAACGCCGCATAGACGATCTTTCGGAGGTCGGAACGCTGAATTTTCGTTAGATAGGCAAGCGTGATGCCTACAATGAGAGCGGCTTCTACGCCCTCTCGAAGAGTGATGATGAAGGCTTGGAGCAAGGGTTTCCTTAGCTGGTTCGTAGTGCAACTGAGTTGCAACTAGCAATCTACACTTAAGGATAGCCGCAGCTGCAGAGTGCGTCAACGTAGGTGCTGGGTGCGAGCCCTGACAAGCTAGCCAGCGCCCCTGCAACATAGACGAGCACCGGCGGTCTAGCGCACCTGTTCGAGCAGAGAGTTCTGCTTTTCGGATGTTTCCCATCCCGGCAGGCTTGTGTCGCCCGTAATCAGCCTTGCTCCCCGCTCATAGGTGAGGTAAGACCACGCCCACTGAATTAACACGATGATTCGGTTGCGGAAGCCGATCAAGAAGAATACGTGGACAAAAAGCCAGGCCAGCCACGCGAAGTATCCCGAGATGTGAATGCGACCGCGCTGAGCAATGCCGGCTGCGCGCCCGATGGTGGCCAGGCTGCCTTTGTCGAGGTAGTGAAAATCCTTACGGGGATGGCGCTGCAAATCACGCTTGATATTGTCGGCAGCCGCGCGACCTTGCTGCATGGCCACTGGTGCAACGCCTGGCAAGAGGTTGCCCCGCTCGTCCTTCAGCGAGGCCAGATCTCCCACGACAAACACCTCCGGATGTCCTGGGATGCTCGAATCGCGATTCACCATCACGCGTCCTGCACGGTCCAGAGGAACGTCTAGTTGCTTGCCAAGCGGGGAGGCCTGTACACCCGCCGCCCAAAGGACGACCGTGGCAGGAATCCGTTCACTGCCGACCCAAACGGCTCCCGCTTCGATGCTCGTCACCAGGGCCGAGGTGCGCACTTGCACCCCCAGGCGTTCGAGCTGCCTCACGGCACTTTCGGAAAGATCGGGGGCATAGGACGGGAGCACACGCGGGCCGCCTTCTAGCAAGATAATCCTTGTGCGCGCGGGGTTGATGGAGACGAACTCACGCCTGAGGACGTTTTTTGCGATCTCGGCCAGCGTGCCTGCTAGTTCCACACCGGTAGGCCCTGCCCCTACGATTACGAAATTCAAAGGCAGCTCAGGTTGGCCCGCAAGCGTGGCTTTTTCGGCCAATTCAAAGGCCAGCAGCACGCGGCGGCGGATTTCGAGCGCATCCTCGATGGTTTTCAGACCCGGCGCCATTGGCTCCCACGCGTCGTGTCCAAAGTAGGAGTGGCCGGCTCCGGCGGCCACGATCAGATAGTCGTAGCTGACCTCCAGGTCCGGGCATATGACTTTGCGTCGTTCAAGATCGAATCCCTGAACATCGGCTAGCAAAACTTCCACATTCTTGCGACCGCGAAGAATCCAGCGGATGGGTGCAGCAATTTCACCCGGTGAGATCCCGGCTGTCGCGACCTGATACAGCAAAGGCTGGAAGGTATGGTGGTTTTTTCGATCAAGCACGGTGACCTGGACTGGGAGCTTCGCCAGTTTCCGCGCTGCTTCCAGTCCGCCAAACCCTGCTCCAACAACGACAACCCTCGGCGTTTTGGCGTTCATGGCTCCTCCCGCAGGCTAGCCCGCGCGCAGCCTGCATCCGAACATAGGTTAGATTCCGCTTGCTCTCAGAAGTCAGAAGTTTTTTGAGCAGCCGTTACAGTGATTTAGCAGTGGCGATGGGAGAATGATTGACGCAGTAATCACTAGCCACTCGCCAGTGCTTTCAGCTATTCTTCGCTCAACTCTGCTGCGTAAGGAAGGTCCGTGCTCCTCGAACTGCGACTGGAGAATTACGCTGTAATCGACCATCTGGCGGTGGAGTTTGCTCCGGGCCTAAACCTATTGACCGGTGAAACGGGCGCCGGCAAATCCATCCTGATCGACGCGCTTGCTTTGTTGATGGGCGACAAAGCCTCGCCGGACGTGATTCGATTTGGCGCCGACCGCGCAGTGGTCTCTGCCGTATTCGAGGTGGAGGGTGGGGCGGAAAAGCTTGTTGCCAACATTCTTGAGGATAATGGCCTTGATTCCGAGGACGAGAATCTCATTCTCCGCCGGGAGATCTCAACCGGAAAAGGCAGGGCATTTATCAACAACCAACCGGCGACCGTCTCGGTTCTCAAGCAACTTGCGCCTTACCTCGCCAGTATTCACGCTCAGAGCGAATCGCTGCTGTCTTTTGACGGTGAGGTGAGGCTCGCCCTGCTCGATTCCTTTGCTGGAACCCAGTTAGAGCCAGCCGCCGAGGCATTCGCGGGCTGGAAGCAGATCCGGGACAAGATTGCAGAGCTCGAACAAGGAGAGCAGGACCGCCTGCGCCTGGTTGATCTGTGGACATTCCAGAAGCACGAGATCGACGACGCCAAACTGCATGGCGGGGAAGACGAGCGCCTCGAAGCCGAAAAGCGCGTGCTCGCGAATGCCGAGAGGATTTACAACTCGGCCATGCAGGCGTTCGACCTTTTGTATGAAGGCAGTGCATCAACCTCAGCAACCTTGCGTTCGGCGCAGAAGCATTTGGAAGAGTTGATCCGTTACGAGCCCAAGTTCCGTGAGGCGTTAGCATCTCTCGAATCGGCGCGGATCAATGTCGAAGATGTCGGCGTCAGCCTTCGCGATTATGCGGGAGGAATTGAGGCCTCGCCCGAGCATCTCGCCGAGATCGAAGACAGGCTGGCCCTGCTCGATCGGCTGAAGCACAAATACGGACCGACGCTCGAGGATGTTATTGAGCTCGGCGTACAGGTTAGCCAGAAGCTTTCTGAAATCGAAAACAAGGACGACATCTTGCGGGGCCTGCGGAAACAACTTGCGACCGCGGCCGACACCTATCTGCAGCTCTCGCGCGCGGTCTCGAAGAAGCGGTACGAAGCTGCCAAGAAGCTCGAGAAGCTGGTTGAGTCCGAAATCAACGAGCTCTCGATGAAGGCGCACTTTCACATCGCCGTCAGCGGGACGGACGATGAGACAAACTGGACTAGCGCGGGTTTCGATCAGGTCGAATACCGGATCTCCACCAATCCAGGGGAGCCGATGCATCCGCTCGATCAGATCGCATCCGGTGGCGAGATGTCGCGCGTGATGCTCGCGCTTAAGGCAACGGTCGAAGCCGGACCGCACAACAAGAAGGCTTCCGGAGCCCAGCGCACACTCATCTTCGACGAAATTGACGCCGGGATCGGGGGCCGCGCAGCGGAAGCTGTCGGGAAGAAGATGAAGGCGCTGGCTCGGACGAGCCAGGTACTTTGCGTCACCCATCTTCCTCAGATCGCAACATTTGCGGATCATCATTACCTGATCGAAAAGAAGCGGGCCGGGGAGCGAACCAAGACAAGTGTCCGCAAAATCGCAGGCCCCGAGCGTACCGAGGAGGTTGCCCGGATGATTAGCGGCGCCAAGTTGACCGAAAGCTCGCTGAAGCATGCTGAGCAGATGCTGAAGGCGAATGCGTAGCCCTCAGGCGCAAACTCCGCATCCAAACCTGATTTGAGGCACTCGTGAGCGCTGACCAAGTCATAGAAATCAACGGTCGAACCCTTAAGCTGACCAACCTCGACAAAGTTCTCTATCCCGCCGCCGGTTTTACGAAAGGGCAGATCGTTGATTTCTATGCCCGCATTGCGCCCGTTCTTGTACCGCATCTAGCGAACCGGCCGCTTACGCTCAAGCGTTATCCAGGGGGAGTGAACGAGGAATATTTCTTCGAGAAGAATGCCACTAAGCATCGCCCCGACTGGGTGAAGACCATTCCGATCTGGAGCCACGGAAATCAGCGCGATGTGAACTATATTTTGTGTGACGATCTACCGACCCTAGTGTGGATCGCAAATCTAGCGTCGATCGAGCTGCACCCGTCGCTCTCCTATGCCGATGACATCATGTGTCCTCGGCAGTTGGTGTTCGATCTCGATCCCGGTCCGCCCGCGAACATCGTGCAATGCTGCCAGGTAGCGATGTGGCTGCGAGCCATCTTCGAGCACTTTGGGCTGGAAAGCTTTCCCAAGACTTCCGGCTCAAAAGGCCTACAGATCTACGTTCCTCTGAATACCAAGACCCATTACGACGAAACCAAGCCCTTTGCGCACGCCATGGCCCGGCTGCTCGAAAATGAGCATCGTGACATGGTGGTCTCGGACATGAAGAAGGCGATCCGCACAAATAAGGTCTTCGTCGATTGGAGTCAAAACGACGAGCACAAGACGACCATCAGCGTCTACTCGTTGCGCGCCCGTGAGCGGCCAACCACTTCAACGCCGGTCACATGGCAAGAAGTTGAGGCGGCGCTGAAGAAGAAGAACGCTGGCCTGCTAGTTTTCCAGTCGCATCAAGTCTTAGATCGTGTGGAAAAAATGGGAGATCTGTTCGCACCGGTGCTCAAGCTGAAGCAGGAGCTTCCGAAGCTTGAGGGCATGGATGGCGGCCGGCCCGAGGCGATCAAGAGCGGTCTCGAGATGGCCTCACAGACAGCCCCATCGCACTCCAAGAGCGAACAGGGAAGGCCGACCCAAAGGAAGCCCTCTGGCCGAACCTCCAAGCGGCGCCAGAAGGTATAATCCGTTTCTCGCATCTGATGAGTTCTGGGTTTCTGCTGATTCCACATGCCTAACCTTTTTATCGGCACCTCCGGGTGGGCGTATCCAAGTTGGAAGCCCGGGTTTTATCCGGAGAAGCTCGCGCAAACGAAATTTCTTACCTACTACGCCACCCAGTTGAACACCGTCGAGGTGAACCTCACCTTCCGCCAGCTGCTCAAGGACACGACCGCACAGAAGTGGATCGAACAGACACCACAGGAGTTTCGGTTCACCATCAAAGCTCATCAGGTCATCACTCACATCAAGCGGTTGAAGAATAGCGAGGAGTTCCTACAGCGATTTATTAGCACCATTGAGCCGCTTTCGCAGGCGGGGAAGATCGGCTGCGTGCTTTTCCAACTACCGCCCAACCTAAAAGCCGATCCCAAACTGCTACAGGATTTTCTTCCTGCAATTCCAAGAGGCGTGAAGGCGGCGTTTGAGTTCCGTCACGAGTCGTGGTTCGCAGATGACATCTTCTCGTGTCTGAAGCAGCACAACCGCGCGCTGTGCGTGGCCGAGACGGAAGAACGCGGCACCCCCGACGTGGTCACTGCAGATTTTTGCTATTACCGTTATCGCAAACCCGAATACACGCCGGAAGAACGGCAAGCCATGCTGCGCCGCATGCAGGAGCACCTTTCGAACGGTCGAGACAGTTACGCCTATTTCAAGCATGAAGAGACTCCGCAAGGCGCAATCTATGCCGTCGACGTGCTCAAGCAGGCAGGTACGGCACCCGCCTGATCACTTTTCACAGCGTCCGATAATGCGCATACTGATCTGTGCGCCCCGAAGCCAATGCCCGCGTGTTGTCAGGCTTCCTCGACTACCTGAAGATCGAGAAGGGATTGGCCTCGCTCACCGTTTCGGCGTACACGCGGGATATCGGGCAGTTTGCAGAATTCCTGGAAAAGCAAAAGCGCACCTTGCTGGTGGCCCGTCGCGACGACGTGCGCGGCTTCATGCAACAACTATTCTCGAATGCAGTGGATGGACGCTCGGTTGCGCGTAAGCTCTCCGCGCTCCGACATCTCTATCGTTATCTTCTGCTAGATAGGCGCGTCGATCGCGATCCCACTCTGAACATTCCTTCGCCAAAGCAGTGGAAGGTACTGCCAAAATCTCTGGGCAGGGAAGAAGTTGAGGAGATGCTCGATTCTGCGAGTCGCGATCTGGGCACCCTCGCCCGCCCGACACCGGCCTCGAAACGCGCGCACGCCCTCTCCCTGCGCAATCGCGCAATCCTTGAGGTCTTTTACGCTGGTGCACTGCGGGTTTCCGAGGTCGTCACTCTTCAAATGGGAGACGTCAAGATCGAAATGGGATATGTTCTTGCCCGCGGCAAAGGCGACAAGGAGCGAATCGTGCCGCTAGGCCGCTCAGCGCAGGAGTCGCTGAGCCTGTATTTGCGGGACGCACGCTCAGTATTGGCGGGGGGAAAGAGTTCGCCGTTGCTTTTCATCGCCCAAGGGGCAAAAAGGATCTCTCGCCAACGAATTTGGCAGATGGTCAGCGCGGCCTCAGTGCGAGCCGGACGGCACGCCAGCCCGCACATGCTCCGCCACAGCTGTGCCACCCATATGGTGGAGAACGGGGCAGATCTGCGAACCGTTCAAAGCCTCTTGGGCCACGCTGATATTTCCACTACGCAGGTTTATACCCATGTAGCTCTCGATCGTCTGAAGAGCGTCTTTCAAAAGCACCATCCGAGAGCAAAGACGAGATAAGAATGCTCACCGCAAAAGCACAGAAACGCAGGAAATCGTTAGAGAAAGAGTTGCCGACTGATTTTTTCCGTGTCGCTGTGGGGAAAATTCCATGAGTAGACGAGAAGCGCAGATTGCGAGGGCGGTGCGAAAGTTCCTCGCATCTCTTGGTGAGCGCAACACCTCGCCGCATACCATCCGTGCCTACACTGGTGACTTGGAAAACTTCGCCCTATATGTGGGCCCGCGAGCATGGCACGACATTGACCACATCACAATTCGCGGATTCCTGTCGCACCTCTACGAGAAGGGCTTAAGCAAGACTTCGGTTGCGCGGTCGCTTTCCGCCGTCCGCTCGTTCTATCGCTGGCTTGCTCAGGAAGGCGTGGTTGAGCAGAACCCCGCGGCCTTGGTTTCAACTCCCAAACTGCCGAAGAAACTTCCCCGTGTCCCCACCATGGAGGAAATGAATTCTGTCCTCGACAGGAACATGCCTGAGATTGCGGCATTTCCCGAGCGTGACCGTCTGATGCTTGAGGTTCTTTACGGCTGCGGCATCCGGAACTCCGAACTGGTCGGGATCGACCTCGACCATATTCACTTGAGGAACGAAATCATCCTCATTCGCGGGAAGGGAAGTAAGGAACGCTTTGTGCCCTTCGGCGATGCCGTCAAAGCAGCGCTTGCCGTGTACTTACCAGTGCGTCAGCAGATTCTTGCCGAGCACAGGAAGACCACGCCGGCGCTCCTGATTAACACTCGCGGCGGTCGGCTTACATCGCGCAGTGTTGGACGGATCATCAAGAAGATCGCGGTCGCGAACGGACTCTCGCCGGACGTTCATCCCCACACCTTGCGGCACGCGTTCGGCACACACATGTTGGAGGAAGGTGCCGACCTGCGCGCCATCCAGGAATTACTCGGACATCAGCGTCTCTCAACCACCCAGCGTTACACCCAGCTGTCCAGCAAACACCTGCTCAATGTGTACGACCAGACCCATCCTCGGGCGAAGTGAGGGGGATGCTATTTCTTGGCAGCGGGGCGGAGCATGAAGGACTTGATTGCCACGTTGTTGGGCTGCACTCCTGCGGGAATCATGGTCAACAATCCGTATTCACCCGGTTCGAGTTTCCTCGGTTTCCGCTTTTGAATCACCGTCACGTCGCCGGATTGCGAGTCCAGCACCAACAGGTAATTCTGACTTTGCGATAATGCAATTCCGTCCGGCTGACTACCCACCGGAAGCGTAGCGATAAGTTTTCCCATGTCGATGTCATACACGGCGACCGAATTGGAGCCGAAATTACTGACGTATAGCCGCGAGTTGTCAGCGGAAACCACCGCACGCGAAGGGTGTGTCCCGATCAAGTAGCTGCCGCTGACCTCATCCGTCGGGGTTTCAATGATCGACACGTTGTCCGAGTCAAAATTGCAGACGATCAGCTCGCCGCCATCCGGCTTCAGCGTCAGGCTCACCGGAGTTTTTCCCACGTCTAGAAGGGCGATCAGCTTGTCGTTCCTCAGATCGATGGAGGCGACCTGAGCTGACCCCGAACATGCAACGAAAGTCTTGCTATTGTCCGGGAGAATCGCAATGTCAGTCGGTTCGTGGCAGACGGGGATAGTCGCGCGAACCACTAGTTTTTGAGCGTCGATCAACGATACAGAATCGTCAGTGCGATTGGTGACAACCACGGTGGTGCCGTCGGGTGAAACTCGTGCAAGTCCAGGTGAATTCCCAACGTGCAGGTTGGAAATGACCTTGCGTGCGACCAGATCGATCACAGAGACGTTGGAAGACCCTGCGTTGGCTACGTACGCCCTGGTGCCGTCAGAGGAAACATCGATAAAGTACGGCGTTCCGTGCACACCGAGGGTCGCGACGACCTCGTTTCGTTCGGCATCGATGATATTGACATTCGCTGACCCGCTATTAACTACGTAAACCTCGTTTCTCTTGGAATTGGCAGCGACTCCGGTTGGAACCGCTCCCACTCTGAGGGTTTTCACAAGCCGAAACGTTGGCAGGTCGATCACCGAAACCGTGTTGCTTTTGCCATTTGTGACATAGGCATACTCATGGTAGGCGGGGTCAAAGGAGGGAAGCTGTCGCTGATGGAAGTACCACCAGCCCAACCCCGCCAGCACAGGCAGGAGCACCAAGATGAGCAGAATCTTTCGCAAGAGTTTTCTGATCGCGGAACGGCGTAGGCAACAGGAAAAGATATCAGATGTGGCTAACGGCTACTTGCGAGATTGGGGCTCGGAGTTGAAATGCTTGGGTCATGCAGACTCAGGCGCATTTTCTTCCGGTCGCAGTCCACGTAAAGCACGTGTTCGGCGCCGGCAGTCAAGTTCGCTTGCAAGCTTTCAGTCTGGTCGTAGAATCCAGGAGAGACAACCCGCACCTCCAGCTCGTGCTTTCCCGAGGAGAATTGCAAGTCGGAGGTTTGGTTCATCACTATGGTCTTGAACAAACCATGACCCTGTGTGCTGGCCCGCAGTTCCTGGTCAAAGACTAGCTTCTTGTCCAGCCACACGGAGGCTGACCCGTTTGGGAACCGATGGAGAATCTCAACCCGAACCTTGGCTGTTTGGACGGGTAGAGTGACGGTACGTCGCACCGGCTTCTTGAGCGCAACCGCCAGCTCAGGAGGGTTTTTTTGGATTTCAGGAGCTAGCAGCACTGGCGGCGGTGGAGGCAACAGAGTTTCAGCTTCCCGGTACTGATCCCGAAACTCAAGCCCGGTGAGCACCATAGCGATTGTCACCACCGCGATGGCGGCTTCCAACGCCATTCGTCGCGAAAAAACCAGGCGAGCCGGTCGCTTGGTGGGAGATCCGTCTTGTTCCAAGACGCGCGTGAGAAAGCGGGTGGCGTCAGAGAAGGAATCCTCGGTAGAGGCGAAAGCCCGAAGATCGGCCGCCAGCTGGGCCCCACTTTGATAACGATCCGCCGGGTCCTTTGCAATCGCCCGCTGAACTATGCGGTCAAGCTCTGGAGGAAGATCTGCCTGCAAGCTCGAGACTGGAACGGGCTCGACATTCATAACTTTAAAGCAGACCGTCTGTGCGCTGTTCCCTTGAAAAGGACGGAAACCAGTCAGCATGCTGTAGAGCGTCACGCCCAGCGAAAACAAATCGGAGCGGACGTCAGGCTCTGAGCCGTTCATTTGTTCCGGTGCCATATAGGCAGGGCTTCCAAAGACTTTGCCGGCGTGTGTAGCCACCGCTTGGTTCAAGTGGGCGACGCCAAAATCGGCGATCTTTGCTTTACCCTCGGAAGTGATGAGGATGTTTGCCGGCTTGATGTCGGCGTGAATGACCCCTTGCGAGTGCGCATAATGCAGAGCGTCTGCGATCTGGCACCCGAACTTGAGTGCTTCGGAAAGCGGCAATCTGCCTCCGGCCGCCGCAATCTCGTCACTCAAAGGTTGTCCCGCAACATACTCCATCACAAAGAACGGTTCGTGAGTTTCAGGGTCTTCGCCCGCATCAAAAATCGTCACAATTCCCGGATGTGCAAGTTTTCCCGCCGCTCTGGCTTCTTGTGCAAATCGCTCTCTGTATTCCTGTTCTAGGGATTCTTCGATCCCAGCTAGAGAGATAGTTTTTATGGCGACAATGCGATCGATATTTGGGTCTTGGCCACGGTAGACCAAGCCCATGGCGCCGCGTCCGATCTCGGCTTCGATACGGTAACGTCCAAGAGATTCGCGCATGGGAATTGTCACAGATATGTCAATGGTAAGGTGCGCGTGATTTGGGAGTCAGCAAGAAACCGAGCGTCACCTGGTTACTGAGGTAATCCGTCATCAAGTTGGGAGGTTACTGAGCTGGCCGAGTCCGCAGTTGTACCTTCCCCCCCTTGGGGGGCAGCTCAAATGGGAACTCTACTATGGCGTTGTTTACTGGAATCCGGAGCACGAACTGCTCAGGCGGGCGCCAACGACCAATCCAGCGGTTTTTGGTATCGAAGAATAGCCATCCCGAAGCCGAGGAATTGGTGGTGTCGAGCGTACCGCCATGAAGAGCATTTGTGCTGATGAAATCCATCATCTCCGTATAATCCTTTAACCATTGCTGCAACTCCGCTTCCATGGCGCTTTTCTGTTCAGGATGTTTTTTGATCTGATGACGCGTGATGTCGTCGGTAAGGTTGTCAATGTACTGTTGCAACTGCGCCAACATAGAGTCAGGATCAAGGGCACGCTGAACCACCTGAAAGTGCTTCGAAAACTCAAGAGTTGATTGGCTGGGATCGACGGCTACGGGCTGAGATCCTGTGTTATTGAAGGCTAGCTGTACGCTAATCATGGGAAAAGTTCGATGACTGATTTTTTGAAGCTCTTGGTTATCAACCGCGAGCGTGAGCTGGAAGTCGACTGTGGAGACGGAGTAGTAGGTATACCCGTTTTCAGCTCTTCGCAGCGTGCACCCGGGTCCACCTTCACTCCAGCGCACGGTCGGAAGCGGTTTTGAAGTTCCGGCCAGCGCCGGTGTGCCCAGCAGCAGAATCAGTAGCAGGATCAGCAGCGTCTTGCGGGTGAGTTGCACACCAGCAGTATAGGAGAAGCTTAGGGACCATACCTCTCAAGAGTTCGACGCTCCACGCGAAAGGCGTTCCTCCGTAGAATGATGGAACTGGTCAGGATGGGAATTTTTGAAATCGGGAGTAAGCAGCGTACAACTGGCGTGAGACAAGACCGCGACCGCCCCTTTCACGTTCGCTACGAAGCTGTTAGGATTAAGATGTGAGCGACGCGACCTTGCGCTCGCTTATCGAAGTTCCTGCCGTTCCAGCATAAGACGGTCATCCTGCAAATTGTGAGTTCGTTTTTGCCGGAATTGCGCAGCGAGTTTGGCGAGGGGACGTAGTTCAGTTGGTTAGAACGCTGCCCTGTCACGGCAGAGGCCGCGGGTTCGAGTCCCGTCGTCCCCGCCATTCTTTTCAAGCACTTCCAAAGAAGGAACAGGCGTCTTGACTGACTTTGTGTCGTTCTTTGTGTCGTAACCGAGATTTTTGACACCGCCAGCCAACGCATCAAGAGCCTTTCGTTTGGCCTCAACCCGGACGTGAGAATAGTGAGCTAGCATTCGCTGCGACACGTGTCCTGCAATTGACATGATCGTTCGATCGCTTGCCTGCGACTCAGCCAGCTCTGTGATGGCATGGTGCCGCAGATCATGGAAGCGCAGGCCAGCAAGGGAACTCCTCACCTTGGAAATATCCTCCCCGCACTCTTCATTGGCACACGTCTTGGCTGGTGGTTGCAGCTCACCACAGTGAGGACAGTTGATCACGCGCGTCATGCTTCGCCAAGCGCTGCGCCAGCCTTGCATGGGCTTTGTTGGGTCTGGCTTTGTGTATCCCTCGCCGCTGGGAAAGATGTACCAATCTGGCTGCAGTTCCGTACCAAACAGCCCTTGAGCACGTTCTCTGAGCCGCAGAATCGCGATGTAGGCGTTTGCATTGAGCGGAATGAGCCGCTCGCCAGCTCGCGTCTTCGAGCGCTTGATCACTAGACTGCGATCCAGGAAGTCGATGTCTCTCCAGCGCAGCTGTCGAACCTCGCCACCACGCATAGTCGTATTGAGGGCCAACATACTTGCGAGGTATGCTGTCTCCCACTCAGGCCGCGACTGAGCAAGCTTCAGCAATCGAAGCTTCTCCTCGGCCTGCAGTGCCCGACCGATGTCTCTGCGCTCCGGCAATCGGGAAATCTCGTCCTCGACAAAGTGCCAGCGCTTCGCCCGTTTCAAAATTCGTCGCAGAATGCCTATCTCCATGTTGACGGTCGTGTTCGACAGGCCAGCGGATTTCCGGTGCCTAATGAAGGCCAGGATCATGTCGGCATCGACGCGGGACACCGGCCTGGCGCCTGGCTTCCTGTATGCCAAGATCTTACCTTGATAGATCCATGGCCCCCTATCGCGAGGAGGCGGCGCTCTCAGGAGACTCTCTGGGGAAAGAGGGAGAGCGCCGCTTAGCCCAACAATCCATCCAGTGCGCGGGCTGGATGATGGAACGTCAAGCGCACTGCCCCATAAATATTAGGAGCCGGTGGCAGTATTTAGTGAAAGTTTTCAACGAGCATGAGATCGCTTCCAGCGTCATCAATCTGTGTTATCAAGACGCTTTTTCTGTCGGGTGATACTCCTATCCCAGGCGCGCCCCAGGCCATTTTCTCAAGCTGGCGAATTGTGCGAACCTTCCGTGTGCTAAAACTGTAGAACTTGAGAAGAGGACGCGGCTGCGCACTGTTGTCAACGAAATAGATGCCCTCTTGAACAACGCGCCAAAACCACGTGCTCAACGTCTGATCTGAAGAAGTCCTCTCATTAACGCTAAAGACCAGTTCTTCGGGACCGCCGTTACGCGGCAGTCTCCAGATTTCGGGCAGCAAACTGAAATCGACTACATTTGCATTATTTATTCGCATTTTTTGATAGTAGACAAACTTGCCATCGCGGGATTCCTGGGCATAGCCGCCACCATTGTGCGTAACCTGGACAGCTTCATTGCCAGGATACGATGCTTTCCAGATCTCCCACCTGCCGCTGCGATTAGAAGTGAAGTAAAACCATTTGCCGTCGGCGGACCATGAAGGAGCTCGTCGGTCAAAGCCGTTCGCGCCGAGTGGGTCCTCCCGGGTGCCGTCCGAGCGCGCAACAATGATGGTCCACCGACCGTATTCGTCCGTGTCGAACACGATGTATTTGCCGTCCGGAGACCATTCTGCCGTTGCACCGCGTCCGCGAGAGAAATGAACAGGATCTGTTCCATCCGCATTACAGATCCAAACAGCTACGTGGCCGTCGCGATTGGAGGCGAATGCCAGCTTGCTGCCGTCGGGCGAAAAATTAGCTTGCATGTCCATACGGGTTGACCCCACCAACTTCGTAGGAGTCAAGCTGCCTTCGAGCGGTACTCTCCAGATGTTCGTGTCGAAGATGGGGCTAGCGTAGGCCAGTTTGTCTCCCTTCGCCGAAATAGCGGGATCGAACGCACTGGAACTGACGAACTGAATGCGTTCTGGTTCGCCACCCCTTGAAGACACCGAATTTAGCGAACTTTCGGGGTTGTAACCTGTAGGAAAGATGATCCTCTTGCCATCAGCAGTCCACGCTAGCCGCCCTATTCGGTCGAGAGAAGTCACTCTTCTCGGTTCACCGCCGGATGTCGAGATAACAAAAATGACGGACTTGCCGCCATCATCTGTGTTACGGACAAAGGCGATCTGACTTCCATCGGGAGAAAATGCCGGATTTCCATCGAACATGCCTTCAGGTGCCGTCGTTATGCGCCGCACGGGACTCCCAGAAATGGGAATCAGAAAGACACCCGAGCGCTGACCGACGGGTTTGTCGGCATATGCCAGAACCTGCGAGTCTGCGGACCAGGAAGTGATTCCATCCCACATCTCCGAAACCTCTTTAAGCTTTCGTTTTGCACCGCCCAGAGGTGTCATCAAAAAAATTGCGTGTTCGGCTTCTCGGGCACTATTTTGGATCCAACGATCGTATGCGATCATGGCACCGCTAGGAGACCATTGTGGTGAGCTTGCAAACGCCGATGGTTCCGTGAGCTGTACCGCCTTCTCATCGCCTATGGACTTGACATAAATTTGGGGGCTGAATCTGTCCGGATCGATCCCAACGACAAACGCAATTTGCGTTCCATCGGGAGAGAAACTCGGCGCACCCTCGAAGCCGGGAAGAGAGGTGAAGGGAACGATTTTGATGGGACGTGAGCTCTGCCTGGTTCGCCACAAGAAAATCGCGAGAGAGAGGCTGACGATTATTAAGAACAACATGACCACCATGCGCCAATCTTGTTTCCTGGTTGGAGGAATCTTCTCTGGTTCAACCGTTAAGGCGGCCTCGTCTCGCGCTTCGAGGGTCCCTATGAACCGATAACCGCGCCGAGGGACAGTCTCGATTAATCTCGGCGCAGTGGCGGAATCGCCCAATACCTCGCGGAGTCGGTTGACGGCAGCGTTTAGACCGTGCTCAAAGTCGCCGAAACTGGCGCCAGGCCAGAGTGTCTGCTGCAGTTCTTCGCGCGTGACAATCTGCCCGGGACGCGCCAGCAGGGTCATTAAGACCTGAATAGCCTGACCGGAGAGTTTCAGGAGCGTGCCATTCTTGCGCAGCTCTCCCGACTCAGGCGAGAACTCGAAAGGGCCAAATCGGACTGGGACCGGAACTCTGGTGGGTTCCGCCATACGTTCCACAATAGGCAAGAGTCTACACCTGATTGCTACCGCAGGCGTTTCAGGACTCCGGCAAGGTGAAGGGCAGCCGTAGCCATCAACACTGTCAGCCACTTACAGATTGACCTAATGCTACCCATTTTCCACCCCGTTTGCATGGAAGTAGCAGGAGGCACTCGCTAGCTTCGACGGCACCCCGGAGGTGCCGTGATGGAGGTTCGTCGAGTATTCGTTGTGTTCCTGGTTGCGATTTCAACAATTTCAGCTCACGCGCAGTCGAAGGATGCCGATGTAGAGCAAAAACTGTCCAGGTCCACGCGCCTGAACCGACCCGCCGACCGCAAACTCATGCCGAAGATCGCGCTGCGAATCTATGACTTTGATCAAGTGGCCCCCACCGCGATTGCAGGTGCCAAGGACGTAGTCTCAGAAGTATTCCGGGAATCTGGACTGCAGGTGTTGTGGGTAGATTGCCCGTCTGAAAACCGGTGTGCTGCCAATGTGCAAGGCCCCGAGTTCCGGCTCCGAATTGTGCCGGCCTCACTTGGAAAGGAAATGGTGTCCGATGAGGCGCTCGGATTTGCGGTACCCTGCGCTCCCGGCGAACCGGCTTGCCTCTTCTATATCTTCTATTGGCGCATTAATGCCTTGGCCGGGGCAAACCACTTCGTAGCAGGAAGGATTTTGGGTCACGTGCTGGCGCATGAGATTGGACATACTCTCCTGGGGCCGAACGCGCACATCCGTTTCGGCCTCATGCAACACAACCTTCCCCTTGCTGAAACCGAACGGACTCTATACTTTACTTCCGGCCAGGCGAAGCAATTACGTGCCAACTTGCTCGCAAGAGACGCCGCACTGCGGAATACGGTGTTGAGTAATGCACAAGCTGAAAGTGTTGCCCCGCACTGAACGATTCGGAGCACGCGACATGGCTTAAGATTCGCAACAAGAATTATTCCCAGTGGGTCGGACGTGAGGAGCTATTCGAGCGTGAGCGCAGCAGCGATCCAGATTTCGCGGCCTGGAGCAGTTGTGTCCTAGTGTGCGACCAAACCGGCGAGACCTACGACGATGCGGGGTAGGGGCCGCTGTGGCTTGGCTCGGTGCCGATGAAGAACGAATGGTCAATTGTGACCATCGCGCAATTCCAGTTGGGCGCATCATCTCTGTAGGAAAGGGGGCAGGGCCAGCGCCAGCGCTAGAAGTTGCGGCGGCAATGTATCCGATGTAGCCGCGTCTTTGTACCCTTTTCTCAGGAGCGATCCCATGTTCAACCAATTGGCCACGAACGCAAACAAATCCCCCGAAGCACCGCCAACCCACACAGGAGCACCGACCGACTCGGAGCGCGCCAAACAGCCACCGCTGCCTGAGCCTCCATATAAGCCTTACGCCGAAGTGCCTGCGCCGCATGAGCCTCCATATAAGCCTTACGCCGAAGTGCCTGCGCCGCATGAGCCTCCTTATGAGCCTTACAAAGACATATAGTCGCGGCGCTAACATCGTCGAGCCCCGCCAATGAGTGCTAATGGGGATTTCTCAACAACTGGTCCTGATCACTAACGCCCAAAACAGTACAAATAGTCGCCCGAAATTTGACACGGCTGAACACCGGGACTACAGTCGTATTTCCAAAAAACGAATCGGAGGTTTCGATGAATAGGATTTGGATTTGTTGCCTCATGTTCACGTTGTCGTTGGGCAGTGCCGTTTGGTCGCAAGAGAAGAAGGCTGCCGCCGGGACCGAGAAAGGCGTCGCCGGACTAGAAGAGCAGGTACGGATGGCTGTCATCAAGGGGGACACGTCCGTCCTAGAACGATATCTTGCCGATGATTTTGTGGGCATTGGGCCTAATGGCATCGCAGACGACAAGAGTCACACCATCCAAGCGTTAAAGGATGGCACCGTGAAGTACAGCGCCATTGATGTCACCGAAGAGAACGTTCGTATGTACGGGAATACAGGGATATACAACGGGCGCGGCAATGTCAAAATGTCGATTAATGGTAAGCCACTAACAGCAGATGTGCGGGTGACAATCGTGTGGGTGAAACAGAATGGGCAGTGGAAACGCGTTTCTTTTCAAGCAACGCAGGTACAACCCGCTTCCACAGGAAGTTAGCGATGCATCGCGCAATTCCCCCGCCGTCAGCCCCGAACTGACTGCTCGCCAGTCGCCCTCGCATGCCGGCCTCATGTACTTCTTCTCTTGACGAGTGGTGGGCGATATCGAGATTTTGCAACAACTGAGTTGGGGGAGTTATTCGGTAAAATGGTTGCCGTTCTACGGCTGCTGACGACTGTTTCGCAAGGTAGAGACGCTGGTACGTGTTCGCCCAACATTTGTTCAATCTATGAAACATGGCCTTGGAAGCGCACTAAAAGCCCTCGCCGGAATCGCTGGCCTAGTGTTTCTACTAGCTCCCATCACCTCTATGGGAATCTTGGTATCCGTCATTGCTCGTGGTGGCCATCATCACAAGGGTGCTGGGAAGTAGTCTGAGTGACGAAGAGGACCAAAGCGGCTACTGGCCAAAGGACCCAGGTTCACCTACTGCACTTTAACCTAAAGTCATTCGACAACGACTGAGATTTCGGGCTTCGTTGGATTCACCCGGACAGGTATCTCAGCACCAGTAGGAAACTGGCCAGCGTACTCCTCGGCTGAGCTTCGCAACACAGCAGAGTAAGTGTATCGCTCCTTGCCAAAGACGGGGCTGTCAAGAAGAGAGGCGACGCTATGGCGACAGAGAAAGAATTCGTGTCTGTGGAAACGCCCTCGGAGCAGAATGGCGCAGCGGGGATCCTTGGCTGCGCTATGCGCGGAACGTGGTGGGGAAGCAGTTCCGCGTTCGTCTCCCAGTTTTTGCTCACTTTAGCGCTTCCCGTTATTAATGCCTGTTCAAAATTGCACACCGCCGAGCGGGAACGGAAACTCGCTAACTCGCGGTTTACCAAAAAGCCTCCTCAGCAGGTCCACTAAACAAAGCCGTTTCATCACGTCTGCTTATCGAATGCTACCCAGGCAGAAGATCCCGCAATCTGGGTTTCTCTGACGACTGGATTCCGGCGCCGCAAGTGTTGCGCCTGAACTTCTACCCCGTCACCCTAGCCAAAACGGCGCGCACCGTTCGCGGGCGTACTCATCGCGGTGTATGGGCCGTCGCGCTAGTGCTATTCCTGCACTGAAGTAACGCTACATGCGCGAGAGCCATCGTCGAACCAAACTGTCCCATCCATGAAGGTCGTTTGCTCGACAGACGCTTGAACAGAGGGAGAGAGAAACTGCATTGCCAGGCGGGACTGCCAAATCGCAGTGCGGTGTGCATTGACGGCGAGTGGGGCATTCCCTCGCAGCGATTGGGGAAATGAATGTGATTGGCCCCAAACATCGTAAAATGTTAGGCGGAAGCGATAGCTCGCGATGGCCTTCCCGCTCGTATTTTGGAAGGCAATCGCGATCTGTGAGTCCGCATTTTTTACCAGTGTGGGTTCGATGGGGCATCCCACGATTTGCGCCTGCGATAACAAGCCAACCAGAAGCACAACTATTGACCCTATGGCTATCCTCATCTTCTGCTCACTTCACCGTCACGTAGATGGTCTGTTTGAAAATCTGGTTGATGCTGTCTACTGCCTGAACGGTCAATCTGTGAGTCGCTCCAGTACTCATGGAAACGTACGCATTGAGAGAATTTCCTGAAAATGGCCCGATCTTCGTGGTCCCGTCTAACCATACTTCCAGGTGGTTGACGGCTTGCACGTCTGTTGCTCTGGCAATAATGTGCACCGGATTTAGAACGGTGGAGTTCGGGGTAGGCAAGCAAATACTTACCGTGAGATTTGCAGTATTGATCGTGCAATTGGGCAGCATGGCAAAGTTAGCTGTGCTGGTCATGCCCGATGCGACCGGGACCATTTGTGCGCTGCTCGTGTATCCGGTGGCCGACGCGGTGATGGAAACGGACCCGGGGGTGGGAACATTGGTCAAAATGTAAATCCCACTGCTGTTGGCTGTCGCGCTGACGCCGTTGTAAGTTACCGTCGCAGCCCCAACGGCTGTGCTGGTGTCATCTTTGAGCACCTGGCCGGTAATGCTGCCCCCCGGCGTAGCAGTTTGCGTGAGCCCAAAATTCTGGGTCAGAGTCGCGCCGCTCCCCACGCTTGCAGTGACTACCAAGGAGTTGTATCCCGCCGCTGCGGCTGTGAGTTGGTAGGTCCCCGCCGGTACGCTTCCAGAATAGTACTTGCCGGAAGTGTCGGTTGTGATCGTCTCGTCAAAAGCACTCGTGCTCGCGCTGCCGACGAGGTGAACAGTTGCTGCTGAAAGCGCGAAACCAGAACTATCGCTGACCGCACCCTGAAGCTGACCTGAAGCCGTCCCCAGAAAGAGCTTGCCGCTAGCCGTCGCACCTGCTCCCACCTCGATATTCCTGCCGACCGGAACGTAGCCCGGGTAACTCGCTACAACTGCATAGGATTTGGGAGCCAGATTGCTGAGCGTATATGCACCAGAACTGTTTGTAAGGGTGGAACCCGCAGAAGAGCTAATTGGCGCATTCGCCAGCGCACTACAACTAGAAATGTCTTTTACAACTCCGGCGATGCTGCCATTTCCTGTACCTGTCCAGTTGTGCCACGGAACCGTAAACTGATTGGCCGAATCGGCAATGGAGCTGTTGAGAAACGGCGAGTACGTAAACACGTCGATCGTGTCGGTAGACGGATGGAATTTCATGATACGGAGGTATCCGTTTCCTCCGTTCGTCATGTTCTGGTAATTCGACAGGATTTGATTGACGAGATTTCCATTCGCGGCAACGTCGGAGCGATGTCCGGCTGCATATTGACCAGCTCCACGAATTTCGTGCCCGCTCACGATAAGGGCGATGTTCTTGTACTGACGCACAAGTTTTGTCCACATCGCATCCCCATCGTTGTCGGCCCCGAGGCCGTAGTACTGGGCGTCAAAGCTGTTGCAGGCCGACACTCGCGTGTCGTCAAAGTATTCGTAAGCATGGGTGACAATGATGACCTGGGCACTGGGATTGTTCTGGATGACCTGTGCAGCCCAAGAAAGCGAAGTATCTCGGGGATAGAACTCCAGCACCAGAATCAAATAGCCTTGTCCATTGATGGTTATGAGGCCGAAGAAGTTCTCGTTGCTGTTTGCGGGATAGCTTCCTCGCCAGGAAGGGCTTGGCCAATAGGCTGCATTCTGGTATCGCAACGGCCCGAAGTAGCGATTGAAGTTGTTCATCGCCGAAGTGCGGCCACGCGGGTTATTTGCGTCGTAATCATGGTTTCCAAGCGCAGCGAAGTAGGGGATGTGTGCGGTGTCAAGCATCTTATAAGCGGCATCGGCCGTGACCCATTCGGGCGTGCTGCCGCCGTTATTGACGATATCGCCAAGCCCAAGCACCATCTGAATGTTCAGCGAGACGGCGTTGTTGACGATCCATTGCATCTGCGAGTTCAGAATGCTTGGGAAGGATTCTGAGTAGTACTGCGTATCGGGCAGCAGGACCACGGTGAAATCCCCGTTTTGGGAATTAGCAGCGGGCGCCAGTAGCCAACAAAATAATCCAAGTACCAGCGCGGTAGGCCGAGATAACCAGTTGCGGATTACTGCGGACTGCATACATCTCTCTTCTCTATTTGCATTGCTTCTACGACGTGATGAGTGTCTGGCTTATGCGCAGTCACTATGCCTTCCGTGCCAAAGCGACGCGTAATGACAAAGCCTCCGTCGACGGGCGATCAAGTGCTACGTACAATTATTCGCGGAATCCACAGTAAAGAATGAGCAGTTCTGCACAATAGCAATAAATTCCAGAACTGTTAGAAAGCGTTCTCCCTTGGGGCAGAGACAATATTCAGGGTGGAACGAACGAAATAGAAAGGACCGATAATCGGGGTTGGCACCAAGACCAAATCTGGGGATTGGACCGTCACCGACACGGGATCATTTTCCCCAGCGGCGGCTTGTCCGAAGCTTCCTTGGCGTCGTTTTGCCGAGTCTGTTTGGCTCGTTCTTTATTGACTTTACGGGCCGCTTTCACAGCGCGTCTTCGGGCCTTGTCATCTCTGGTCGGTCTTGCCATATTCACCTTTCCAAAAAGATCAGTCGGATTTACTAGTCCCGCTATTGTTCAAACTTGACCACTAACTGGCGTGAACAGATGCGGCTCTGCGCATCTAGGGGCGAAAGCTTATGCCTGCTTTCCAGTGGTTCCTTGAACTCTGAATATGTAACACAGGCATCTACACTCTGCTCGTTTGTCGTGTATTCGGACTAGCGGAGTCCCAGCTCAGCATAGGGCTATCTGAAGTCGGAATCCAACTTAGGCGGCTCTTCTAGAGTAGCGCTCTGTTGCACCATCCTGCATCAGCAGTCGAAAACGTTCTCCTGCCGATTCAATTTGCATGGCACTAATCAAAGTGAATCGGATTGCGGATGAGCATCGGGGGCAGGCGGGGAAGGTCTTACCTTTTAGAAGCCTGATGTCCCGGATTGAGTGTTCGGTATGCAAAACTCTGTAAATTCCGCTTCTCGGGACTTCTTCGTTGGTCTTGAATGTGGAGCGGTTTCCCATAACAAAAGCATAGTTTCTCAGCCTTCCGTCGTCTGGTCAGTATTGCTCTTCTCCGTCGGATAATGCGCCGCAGCACTCGTCGCAGACTTGGTGGCAGGAGGTCTGTTTTGCTTTTGGGAGGATTTATTGGGCTCGACAAGGAGCCGTCAAGCGCGAGTCCGCATGGTGCTAAGCTGCTGTCGCCTCAATCTCCGATGTTTCATTGCCAACTAAATCCAGTCGAAGTCGCTCCATTTCTGTCGCTGCTTCTTTCATCTGCTCAGCGTATTCGTGCCCTTGTCGTGGGAGAAACCCGCCGTAGTTTTCCAGCAGCAGCCGGGAATTTGTATTCAAGGCAGTAATGTTAGAACGCGCTTGCCCGGAAAGGACAGAAATCAATTTCGCTAGCTGCGCATCGCGATGGGCCAGCTCCTGTTTGCTCTCAGCAGCTTCCTGTTCCAGCAGTCGCCCGTGATAGCGGAAAAGCCCGAACAGACCTGCTGCCAACATAAGCAGAACAGAATTCGCAATCATCGTAACTGCCAGGACCTTCTTCATAGCGACGATCTTCCCATTCTCGATTCTCGTGAAATCCCTGCTCTCCGAAGCAAACAGCGAAGCTGCCGCGCTGCGAATCTCATCCATGTAGTCCTTGCCTTCATTCGTATTCACCAGCACGAATGAACGACGGCGATACCCTCGTTGGCGCAAATCAATCGCGCGCTCCATCTCAGCCTGCTTCAATTTAGCCAAGGACACCAGTTGCTGCCCCACTGATTGTTCACCCTGCGGCCGCGCATCTAGTTGCGTGCGAAGATTGGCGAAATCGGTTCCGATTCTCTCCTTCGCAGATGTGTATGGTTGCAAGTACGACTGGTCGCCCGTTAGAAGATATCCGCGCTGGCTTGTTTCCATATCCACCAGATCCGCCAGAACGCCGGAGATGGTCGCCTGCGTCTTAGAGCTTTCGACTGTAAGGGCGTCCATTTTCTGCATCTGCCGCAAGTGACCGACAGCGAGATAGGCGTTCAATGCCATGCAGGCGAGAAGAACGGGGACTCCGATCTTCAGCGTAGCTTTTCGAATCATTTTTTGGTGCCACCCTTCACGTGATGTTCCGAACGCTCTCGGTCGTGATTCGACTCGCTTTCGAAATCTCCAACGCCATTTTGTCTCCGGCAGCCCTGCTGGGCGGCGTCCCTTCATCTGACATGATCGAACTCGCAGCGACCGTGAAAAGGAGGGCATCCTCCTGCTTGTCGAAATAAAGCACGACCTGATTCATTGCCATATGGATACTCCTACTGATGTGGCTGTAGAAATCATAGGCCGGAGCAGAGCAACGCCGACGTTATCACTGGGTGCATCACTGACGATAGCGGTGGAAAACGCGGGTAAATTCACCCTATTTCTCGGGTGGTCCGAAAACCTATTGGCGGCGACCTCTCGTTATGCGGCTTCAATCCCCCTGGAAAAGCTAAACGAGTTCAGGCAGCGAGTGTTTACTAGCCAGCCAAAGCGACCTCAAATGATCCAGTGTTGTCGCGCATGAGCCCGATAGCTGAGAGAATTCGAGCGAGTTCAATGATTGGTCGAAACATCCAGTACTTTCGGCGTATCGCAGTCATGGCGCATTCGTGCTCAGTGCGATCGCTGAGAAATTGGGCTGTGCCACGAAATGTCTCTCCGCCGATGGTCAGCTCGACTCTTGGCGTCTTCTGGACGTTTTTGACCCAGTGGCGATTCACGTTCGCGGTACCAATGTAAGCTTGTCTCCGTACAGAACGAACCAAATTGTCACTTCGTGGGACTTCCTGTTTTACGGCCGTAGCGGGTAAGCCGAGTGGTTTGTCGTCCGGCTACCCGTCGTAGTCTTGCAAGTTCACTCGATTCCATAAGCTCTTACTTGCAATCTCAACATGAATCACCTGAGACAAGTGGCACCATTTACGCGCCTTTTGGCAGCGCCCTCTGAGATTCACTCAGCTTCTCTGCTTCCGAGTGTTGCTTGATAACAGCCATAGTCCGTGCGGTGTAGTCTACCCGCTTGTCCGACTTGGGGCGTCGTTTGCGTTTGGTGACTGAATCGTGTTTTGACACTGCTTCTCCTGTTTAGCGAAGGGCTCTACAACCTTTCAGGCTGCTGTACTTAGTTCAGCTTTTGGTAAATCCACATCGCCACGAGTACGAGGAAAAATAACCCAGACCCATACCGAACACCCTCACCGGAAGGGTAAGGCGATTCACCTTGGTCGACAGTTCGGTCTGCTCCGCCTGCATTAGTGAGCTAGCGTCGTTCAGAAACAACTGCTCATCCTTATGCATAGTGAGTGTGCTCTTATAAATCACGAGGACGATCAGACCAATTGCGAAGACTCCGAAGGTCACAGCTACGAGAATAGTCATAAACAACCCTGCCCACTTCCCAATCAAGTTTAGGCGGTTTTCCCGCCCAAGTAGATATAGTGTTACTCTTTCAGTGTGCCGCTGCAGCGGATTGACTACTGGTCAGTTTTGACCAAATCTCACCTTTCAGCATTTCAGTTGAACAGTTTGCGCTCTGGATTCTGAAAACAATCGTTATGTCGGCTGTTGGAGGTGTGTGATGCCTGTCAGTGTTCTCATCGTGGAAGATTCCGAAGCAGTTAGGCACGGTGTTTGCAGTATGTTGCAAGACTCGGCTGACTTCAAGGTCGTTGGCGAAGCGAACGACGGAGTCCAAGAGATCAGCCAGTCACAGACCTTGCAGCCGGATGTGATTCTGCTGGATCTCTCCATGCCAATCCTGAGCGGTCTTGGGGCAGCTCCGCGCATGCTCCAAGTTTCTCCTGACTCCAAAATACTTATGTTTAGCCACCATGATTCAGCAAGCATTGTCACCGCATCTCTGAATGCGGGTGCGCTGGGATACGTAGTGAAATCCGACGCCCACAAGGACTTGATGGCGGGATTATTGGCGACAAGTCAGGGAAGGCAGTTCGTGAGTTCTGGAGTCGTGGCGGCCGGTCAGACCTAGATTGGCCTCCGATGCTCCGGAGCGACGATGCAAACCGATTAAACCCCTTGCACAGCATCGTATAAGAGTGCCGGCGGAGCAGATGTCATTGGGTGATACGCCAAGCTTACTTTGCCGCTCTCCCCTTATTAAGGCAGAGTGCGACCAGTTCGGAGACATTGGCCTCCCCCACGCACATGACAGTGTCTGCCCCTCCCCAATAGATCTTCACGGTTCCGTCTGACTCCTGAACAGCACCACAGGTGAAAACCACATTGTGGACATATCCGGTCACTTCCCACGGATCCTCCGGTTGTAGAATCCACGAGTCGCCAACACCAATGATGTTTGCCGGGTTCTTGAGATCGTGAAGCGCAACTCCCAAACGATAGACCGATCCATCCATCGTTTCGAAGACTCCGTGATAGATGGAAAGCCATCCCTGGTCTGTTTTGATCGGCGGCGCGCCGGGACCAATCTTCATTTCATCCCAGTGATATTGGACAGGCCTCATGATCAGCTGGGACTGGCCCCAGTAGCATAGATCGGGGGAGTATGAAAGCCAGATCGACCACGGAGCGATTTCCGAGTGAGGACGGTCGAGCCGAGCATAAAGACCATCAAACTTCTCGGGAAAGATCACCACATTCCGATAATCCGCCTCAGTGATGAGGGAGACTTTTTCCACCTCTCGGAAGTTCTTCGTCTTGGCCAGCGCGATCCGTACTCCATTTCGCGAGTATGCGCTATACGTGATGATGTACTCTCCCTCGAGCAGCGTCACGCGCGGGTCTTCTACGCCAAATTCTTCATAGGCAGCAAAAGGGCCATCGCGGTCTGGAGTCAGAAATGGTTGTGGATCAGCGGCGAAACGGAATCCGTCGGCACTGCGGGCCAAGCCAATAATGGACCGTCCAGTGCGGAGATGAGAACGGAACAACATGATGTATTCACTCCCGTGCTTGACCACCGCCGCGTTATGAACAGTCTCCACCGGATAGGGGATCTCGGCCTTTGTGAGGATGGGGTTCTGGCTGTAGCGCCTGACAATGTCCGTGTTCATAATCGTTTCTTCGCCTCCAGATCAAAAATCGTCGAGTAAACTCGCTCGTATCCGTCCACCATGGTTTCGATCGAGAAGCATTGTTGAACTCGGCTGCGGCAAGCACGTCGATCAATTTCAGGCACTCGCCCAATGGCTCGAACTGCTTCAGTAACGTTGTCAACGAGAAAACCGGTCTCCCCGTCCTTAATCACCTCACCGCAAGAGCCGAGATCCATTGCAATGACGGGTACGCCAGCCGCATTGGCTTCGACCAGCACGAGTCCGAATCGTTCCGGGATGGTGTTCAGGTGCAGGAGAACTCGAGCCCGAGCAAACAGTCCGTTCTTGCCCATCACGTCCACGGGTCCGATATAGAGAATATTTTTATCGTCGAGGTAGGGTTGGACCTGCTCCCGGAAGTAAGTTATGTCCTGGATAATGCCAGCGATCACCAAACGCATACCGCTCTGGCGAGCAACCTCGATGGCCAAATGAACACCTTTGTCGGGATGGATCCGACCCAGGAAAATGAGGTCATCACCTCGGCATTCCTGAAACGGGTACAGCGAGACGTCAATGCCGTTATAGACGGTCGCCAGGTAGTTGAGTCCTATCGCGCGGTCGGAGTTGCTGACAGAAACGAAATACCCGTCACGATACTTCTGATACATCGGCATGATTTTGTCTGACGAGAATCCGTGGATCGTGGTTAGGACCGGTGTTTTCACTAACCGCGTGTAGCTCAAAGGCATGAAGTCGTAGTGACTGTGGATGAGGTCGAACTCAGCCGCAAGTTCGAACACCCCGGAGATGTGAAGGTATTCGGCCACTTTGGGATCAACGTTGGAATCCTCTTCATACCCCCTGTCCAATACGGCATGCAAGTGCGCGCAGGTCAAAGAATCCCCGCTAGCGAACAAGGTAACGTCCCAGCCGCGGGCGATGAGCCCTTCGGCGACATTGCTAGCCACCGTCTCCCAGGCTCCATATTGCCGAGGAGGCGTTCGCCAAGCTATCGGCGACAGGATCGCCACTTTTTTATTTGCCATCATCATATTGTTCGACAATCATTCGTCCTGCATGGCAGCCAACACTTCATCAACGGGAACGGTAGCGAAGCGGGTGGCGTGATCGGCCATGGCATACGGAATGATCAGCTCACCGTTGTGGAGAAGAGCCCCGCAGGTGTAAACGACGTTCGGCACATATCCTTCACGCTCACTTGAGTCTGGTTTGAGCAGAGGTTCGCGGAGCCGCCCGATCACTTTGCTGGGATTGTCGAGATCGAGAAGAAACGCTCCGATGCAGTACGTTCGCATAGGACCAACCCCGTGGCTAAGAACTAGCCAGCCAGCTTCGGTCTCGATGGGAGACCCACAGTTCCCAAGCTGGATGAGCTCCCAGGGGAACGTCGGTCTTAGAAGAACCTGGCGCTCGTACCAAAAATGCACGTTGTCAGAAAACATGAGGTAGATGTTTTCATTGTCCTGGCGGGAAAGCATGGCATAAAGACCATTGATTTTACGGGGAAACAGGGCCATGCCTTTGTTTTCGGCTGCGGGACCATTTAGTGTGATAAACCGAAAGCGCAGGAAGTCAGAAGTCTCCACCAGTTCAGGCAAAATCACCGTGCCATCGAAGGCCGTGAAGGTCGCGTAATAAACGTGGGATCCATCATCTTTCTCGAAGCAGACAAACCGGGCGTCTTCGATACCGTTGCGTTGTGATGGGGTGGCTGGAAAAAGTACCCGTTCAGACAGCTGCTGCTGGGGTTGAAACTGAACCTCGTAGTTCGAACTCGCCAGGGCCAACATCCCCCGGATCGCTTTCCGGTCCGAAACGCGGGATTGATTCATTTCGACTTCGAGACTGGCGCGCAGTTCTTCGAGCGCAAATGACTCTGAGAGCTTACCCATCGTTCGCCGTGTAAATTCGTTGGCCAATCCCAGCTCAAGCAGCTTTCGCTCAAAAAGCGCCTTGTCGTAACGAGAGTTCGGAGTCTGACGCGGCTCGTTAAGGAAGCCGGTTGGTTCTAAGACCTCGATCCGATGATCTGCGTGAATGATCCCGGTCCGAAAAGTGATGGAAGAAATGTGTCCTTCCCCCGTGGCGCGCAAACTCAGGATGAAACGCAGAGCCCCGGGAAGCAGGTCAGATTGATCAGGGTTCGGCACGATCGACGGATTGAACAGTGCCGCGGATTCCAAGGAGTATTCGCAAACGAAATAGGAGCCTATCAACTGCTGTCTCTGTTCGGACAGCTCCTGATCCGTCAATAGGAGGTGGCGGACCTGTTCGAATCGTTCTAGAAAGGATCCGCGCATTTGCTGGTGTCTCTGGGAGAATTCAGCGAATACTTCGTCCAGGAGTGCCCCGACTTGGTCTTCTGGGAGCGACATGATCCTGGCGATAATCCTGCGAGATCGCTTGGGGTCCTGGTGCCTGAACGGGCGCAGAAGCACACGGGACTGATCGGGCCGCAGAACTGTCGCCGTGCGACGGACGCGAATCGAGGCGGTGGTGATCATGGACTGGCTATTCCTTAGAAACGAAGGCAAATTCGTAACGCTTCAAAAGGGGAATTCTCTTCCTTGTTCCGCCGGGTACGCCCTCACATCTCGACGAATTCCGTCGAGCAAAGTTGAACCAGCTGCGGTTAGTTCCGCCCCTCAACGGAGTGTTAGACAAGCAAAAGGGCCAGTCGGATCGGGTTGTGGGCCAACTCGCCCGAGGCAGACATGACCAGCCGTGAAGAGAGGCTTCGTCCGGGGACGTCCCGATGGAGTCCTTTCCTGCCGAGGTCCATGGCTTAAGAGTATGGAGCTTTGGGAGACCAAGTCTGGTCAATAACGCTCAAGCGGCTGCAGCAGCGGCTTTCTTCGCCTCTACCACAGCGAACCTTCGCGAGCGTGGCCCAAACGCCGCCTGACCAGCCAGAACAGATACACATACTAGTTGATGCTCTTCCAAGTCGTTCCTCGACCGCTCCATATCAACATTCTTATGGGCCGCAAGTTTGGTGCTCACACGATAGTAGGAGGAAGCAAGCGCTTCGATGTATTCACTCAACTTACACTCAAAGGCGTGTCCAAGATGTCGGCATTTTATACAATCCAATGGTATTTCTCCTGTGCTTGCTTACAGGAGTCACGACGATTCGCTCTGAATCGGTCTCCCATAGCGGTTACGTGGAGAATCTCGGTTTGTTTCCCACAAAACCCAATCACGTTCGTCTCGGTTGAGATTCAAGACGCCATTGATCACAGATGAGCTCAAATGCCTAGTCCTTTTGTTCAAGCCCGCCCGTTGGGCACGCTGTGACCGAAACTAATCCAGAACCGCGGCGCGAAGTTTGCAGGGACTTAACTACATCTTCAGCCAATGCCAGCTTACGATTGCTGGTCATATGGACAGGAATCCGGTCGATCCGCCGGACATATTCGGGCGCACGACCGTCGGCACGATTAACTTTCACGACAAATTTGAGGTCATTCATGGTCCATCCCTGCTCTCGCAAAACGGATAGGAGATTGGCGGTGAACCAGAGAATAAAAGGGAGGCGATCCGAAGACCGCCTCCCTTTTCTCGCCAGTGTCCAACGGCGTTTAGGCGGCTTTGGTATGGGCCTTGGCTTCTAAGACCTTTTGACTGCCTACATTGATCTTGATCTGCTTAGGCTTGGCCTCCGCTTTCTTAGCCAGATTCACCTTCAGCACGCCCTGCTCATAATGAGCGCTCACCTGGGTTGGATCCACCGAGCTGGGCAGAGTAAACGACCGTGTGAAGCTTCCGTATTGCCGTTCGATCCGACGATAGTTCTCTTCTTTCTCGTCTTTCTCTAATTTGCGCTCGCCGCGCACCGACAGGGTGTTGCCGTCGATGCAGACGTCGATATCTTTCTCGTCGATGCCAGGCACTTCCATCTTCACAGTAATGGCGTGCTCGTCTTCGTAGATGTCCACCGGTGGAGCGAAGGTGGTAGTCATTAATGCCTCTTCCGAGGCCTCGGGGTTGTGCGACTCACGGAAGAAACGGTTCATTTGGTTCAAGCGGTCTTGTAGTACAGAAAACTCACGAAAAGGTTCCCATCGGGTCATTAGTGTCATAGCGTAGTTCTCCTTGGAGGCAAATCTAAGAGGGAAAACTTCAGATGGGCTGACTTAGTTCAGAGGACCTGAAAGAGTAATCAGAAGTACTTGCTCACCTTTAAGCCTAGGCTTATGTAGTAGCGCTGTCAAGCGGACTTTGGCACGTATGCTTCCGCGCCGAACCTGTTGTTGCGTGGAATTATCGTGAGTAGCCACAAGGGCGCATATGCGGAACGCTTGCCTGAAACGGCAAAGCGTGCCTAAAGCTCCAGTACGTGTCAGGCCATTCCGGATATACAAGAAGAGCATTCATTGAATACGCAAATCTCCCCCGACCAACGGGCGGTCCTCAAGCGGCGCTTTTGTTCTTAGCTTCTTTTTCGGCAGCAGCCGTCACCAGCTTGCCGCACTGTTCGGCGTGCAGTTTTGCAGCTTCGGTCTCTTGGAGAATTGCATGTTGATGATGTCCGTGAGCCACGTATGCGTTCCGAATGGTCCAGGCGCTACGAGGAACTCCGGTGGCGTTTCAATATGCCAAACGACTTTCCATTGCCGGGCTGGCACTCAGTTTGTTGATGTGGCTGGTCGCATTTCTGGCCGTCGGAGGGGAATGGTTCTTGATGTGGCAATCGAAAACTTCGAATGGTCAAGATGCTGCTTTTCGGATGTTCACGGTCATTGGGATTGTGTTGCTGCTCGTCGCCCAACCGGACATTCAAGACCAACCCTAACTCGGCGATTCCACGTCTGAAAACCCGCGCTACATGCGTTGCATCCGGTCTCCGGGATGCGACCTGCACGATGTTGTGCACCTTCTACTCCTCTGGAATCGTTTCCTTCCCTTGGACGCCTTATTCGTCCGCAATTTCCCGCTTCAAAGTTGTGAGAGTGAGCAATTGTGAACAGTTCAGCGATGGCTGCCGGCCTATGGTTGCCACCGGCGGCGATTGTCCAGCAACAGGAGGGACGAATGAAGAAAATCTGTCTGGTTCTATGCCTCATGTGCGTGGTGTCGAGTCTCGCGCTGGCTCAGGGGAAAACGAACGTCCAGTGGAAGTGCGACAAACCTTCCGGTCAGCAGAGCATTCCCGTCGGCGACAAGCCGGGGCACGCCTATGTGATCGAACAGATCAACTGTACGGCGATGAAAGGCGACATCGGCGGAAACAAAATGAAATCCGGCGTGGGCACCGAGTTTCTCGATGTCAGAGGCGATCACATAACCGGTCACGGTGAATTCATCGAGAGCATGGAGAACGGTGATAAGAACCTCTATAAGTACGAATTCTCCGGCGCCACGAAGGACGGAGTTTTTGAGTCCGGTACCAACAAATGGTCTCTGATCGAAGGTGGCGGAAAAATGAAGGGTGGCAAAGCGAACGGCACCTGCAAAGCAAAAGCCAATCCCGACCAGTCCACCGCCTTCGACTGCATGGGAACATATACCGCTCCCGCCAGCTAGAGCGGCTGCAAGCTGACCTACCGAGCGAGGTGCGCTGTCGTGGCCAAGACTCATTTTGAATTGCCGGTAATCGAGTGCCCAGGTTTATTAATTCTCAACAAGTGAGGAATATTTATGAAGAGAATGTGGATGTGGTGTTTAGTCGGGTTGCTCTCATTGGGGAGCGCCGCCTTGTCGCAAGACAACAGTGCCAGGAGTGGGACCGAGAAAGCTGTAGCGGCACTGGAACAGCAATGGCTTCAATCGCAGAAGACAAATAATCCTGACTTGGTTGCCCCTCTGCTGGCCGACAAGTTCGTAAATACGGCACGCGATGGGAAAGTCACTGGCAAGGCCGAGTCGCTTGCTGCAGCGAAAGCGACCAAATACGAAGCTGTCGCTTACGACGATTTGAAGGTAACAGCATTTTTGCATGCCGCGATCGCTACGGGGGTTTTCAAGGCGAAGGGTACCGATTCGTTAGGAAAGCCTCTCGACACTCATGAGCGCTTTACCGATACATGGGTGAAGATGCCGAATGGACAGTGGCAGTGCATTGCAAGTCATCAGTCATCGATCGAAATGTAATCAAACGAACAACCTCGAAAGGAACCTAAGAATGACAACCAGAGGAACTGCTTTAGTCTTTATTGCCGCGCTCAGTTGTGTCGCTTTGTCCGTCAACCTTCATGCTCAGGGTGACGCCGCTCAGCAGATCAAGGAGCTGCAGCAGCAGTCTAGGGACGCCCAGATGAAAAACGATGCATCGTGGGCGCAACAACACTTGGCAGACGGATTTGTCGCAGGGAACAGTTGGGGCGATTGGGAAACGAAGGACGAGTTCATTAAAGATCTGGAGAATAAAACTAACAAGTGGAAAAGCGGCAGCATTAGCGAAGTGCAGGTCGCCACATTCGGGTCGAACACTGCGGTTTCACATTACACATTTACCTACGACGCTGAACTCAGAGGCACTCATCGAGCGCGAACCGTAATATGCAGCGACACCTGGATCAATGATTCGGGGACGTGGAAAACGGCTGCGACCCACTGCTCCATGGTTAAGGGAAAGTAGCAGTACCCATCCGCGCGCGCAGATGGGCCCGGAACGCGCATTCTCTCACCTGCCGCGAGACGCAGAATTGCGGCCGCTTCAGAAGACGAGATGGGCGAAGTTCCGGCAGCCAGACAGCACTGAATCCAGGTAAATCTCTACTGCTAAGAGCTATCCGCGAGTTCCTAAATCGTGACTTCGAGATGGCGGCCAACCCATTTCGCGTGGGAACAATCCGGGAACAATAAGCGTTCCTTTCGGTGCCTAAAAGCGCTTTTCATTCCCAACGCCATCTTCTAAGTCCTTGTATTTCCGTTTCTCGGAACTCTGTCACGGCACTGCCAGAGGGAACGAGAAGGAACGAGAGGGAATCGGAAGGAATCAGACGACGTAGCATGCGGGGGCGTAGTTCAGCTGGTTAGAACGCCTGCCTGTCACGCAGGAGGCCGCGGGTTCGAGTCCCGTCGCTCCCGCCAATTCTTTCAAGGTAGTGAAGTGCCCCCATTTGCTATACCAGTCGCAATGTGAGTTCTCGATTGATTGGCCCGCCATCGCTAGCAAAGCTTCCCGATGCGCATTGCCCTATTTTGTGATTACTTCCCAATTGCCGACGACCCGTCCCCGAATCGTCGGAGTGCGTGGAAATCGGGTTAACAAGAGCACAAGAGCCCCAGACCTCTTACCGGGCAGACTTTGGCTACTCGATGCGTAAATGGCAGCGCCTCTGAGAGCAGTGGATTCGCTAGTTTCCGGAGCCGCCCGCATTCGCCGGGAGCGAAAAAAGTAAGCAAGCGGCACATTCGATGGTCACGAGGTGGTGCTACTCGGTAACTTGGACGGGTACGAGTTCCGGGATGCAGCGGGAATTTCCCAGAGAGTTGACGACGTCCTCGGCGGTCAATTTCCCCATGACCAGTGCCAGGTTGCGTTTGAGGGTGGTTTGGACGGGGCTCCGATCGATCCGTTGCACATATTCAGCGGCGCGAGTACCACGAACCACTTTCACCATAAAGTTTGTATTCTTCATAGCCTCTTGTGTTGCCTGGAAGTTCTGCTGAGAAGGAGTCGCAACACCGGTGAAGAAGTGGCAACGCGGAAGCGCGGAACCGGTTTTCATCTGCGGGTGAGTCAAACCAGCCTATATTATTTAGATGACATTCGGCTTAGAATCGGCTCAATAAAGCATGTGTTTTCAATCGATAATCGCCGCGAGTGGGGCCAGAGGTAAACTGAGGCATTACTCGCACCCCAGGGACTGTTCCATCTGGCGGGGAGGGCTGGCTCGATCTCGAGCGTGCAGCCGTGGTCGAGGTCTCGTCGGAAGACAATGATTTCCCAATCGAAAGAGCGGACCTTCCAATTTCACGAAAGCCGGGGCGTCGCCAGTAAGAACCCACACGTGCGTGTCTGGAGGCTGCTTTCCCAAGAGCGGTGCCACCAGTCCGGCTAC
>Ga0134123_10000271_pt1 | contig 35401 bp, 27 predicted proteins | sample KB303_FD_96460 | JGI IMG/M metagenome (GOLD analysis project Ga0134123, IMG submission 96460) | Terrestrial soil microbial communities without Nitrogen fertilizer from Kellogg Biological Station, Michigan, USA - KB3-0-3 | ecosystem: Environmental > Terrestrial > Soil > Unclassified ...
CACCTGCATTCAAGGTTGTTGAGCTGCCCGAGCAGAAGGATAACGTACCGCTCACTGATGGAGTCGGATTTGCATTCACTGTAGTGGTTGCAGATGCTGAACCTGTGCATCCGCTTGCATTGGTAACAGTGACTGTAAATGTTCCTGCTGTATTCGCTGAAATAGTTTGCGTGGTTGCACCCGTTGACCAGTTGTAGCTTGTAAATACACCTGCATTCAATGTTGTTGAGCTGCCGGAGCAGAAGGATAACGTACCGCTCACTGATGGAGTTGGATTTGCATTCACTGTAGTGGTTGCAGATGCAGAACCGGTGCATCCGCTTGCATTGGTAACAGTGACTGTAAATGTTCCTGCTGTGTTAGCCGAAATAGTTTGCGTGGTTGCACCCGTTGACCAGTTGTAGCTTGTAAACGTTCCTGCATTCAAGGTTGTTGAGCTGCCGGAGCAGAAGGATAATGTACCGCTGATAGATGGAGTAGGAGCCGGATTAACAGTTGTGGTTCGGGATGCTGAACCGGTGCATCCGCTTGCATTGGTAACCGTTACTGTAAATGTTCCTGCCGTGTTAACAGAAATGGTTTGCGTTGTTGCTCCTGTTGACCAGCTATAGCCTGAAAATGTTCCTGCATTCAGAATTGTTGAGCTTCCTGCACAAATTGCAGCGTTGCCGCTTATTGCCGGTACCGGGTTCGGATTAACAGTAATTAAAGGAGAGGTAAAAGGAATAATACATCCGCTTCCGTCACCAATGCTGACAGTATAAGTTCCGGTTGATGCAGGAGTTACAGTCTGTGTTGCACCATTAAGATTTCCGGGCTGCCAGGTATATGTGTAGTTGACAACCGGGGTAAAACGATAGGCATCATTAGTTGCAGTAAAGTGTGCACTGTTGCGCCCCGGAACCGCCACACCCGCATTTCCGCTGCTGTTTTCCACTCCCTGGGTTGTGGTTGCTGACGCGTCTGCTGCAGAAACATTGCTGATTGTCGTGGTATGAATTTCTACTTGATTGTTTCCTTCTGACAATATTGCCTGGACTATAAAAGGATAAGTAGTGCCTCCGAGAAAATGCCAGGTCGAATATTTTACAATCAGCTTCCGGTTGGGTGAAACACCTGTATTAAAATAGCTGACAGAACTGCCGGCAGCAGGCGGATATAAATCATTCCATGCAAGAGCTATATAATTGTTGGGGGTTGCAGCTGTTGGAATAGCCACCCCGTAAACAATTGTCGCAGGCTGTCCTGCGCTGAAAGTAATAAATCCATTAGAGCAAATATAAAAATTCGTATAGTTCTGCCCGAAGAAATTGAATGTAAATCCTATGGGTTGTGAGGAGCTCATTGCATCATCGGCAAGTGTAACGGTGGTGCCTGTTCCGGCAACGGGTGCATACGTTATTCCGGCAACATTATAAGTAACGTTATTGCTTCCTGTTCCGGCAGCATTTAACTGTACGGTGGATCCGCTGCAAACTGCCGAAGGTGTTGCAGTTGGTGTTGCCGAATAGGGTGCAGTCACCGTAATAGTATGAACTATGCTGTCACTGCCAAGCGTATTCGTTACAATAAGTTTCACACTATATGTTCCCGGAGTATTATATGCATGAACAGGATTTTGGAGTGTGGAGGTTGTATTGTCACCGAATTTCCATAACCAGCTGAAAGTCTGCGTGGACTGATCAGTAAAACTAACATTACCCGCACAGGCAATCGTGCTGACGTTAGATGTAAATGCTGCAACCGGTGGCTGCGTGGCTGTCAGGCATACAGGCGGCAAGGAAAAGCCTGCCGTCTGATCAGTAGAACTGTTTGAGCTGCCCTGAACAGCATTATATCCCATGCCTCTTCTCGCAAAAGCTTCCCAGATGCGGCAACGGTGAGCGTTATTGTAAAGAACAGCATCAGCAGCTAAAATAGCATCACGCCCATCAAGATAACCGGGGCTGCAGGGCTGAAGCTTCATCCCTTCCAATACTAACCGCATTGCAATATAGTTTCCTGATGTAGTAATAGTTGGATTACTATTAAAACCTAAATCATTAATAAGAAAACAGGACATATCCCAAATGGCATCGCACCAGATTTCTCCTTTTGCATGAGGGCCCGAGCTGGTAGCTAAATCAGCATACGTCTGCGGGTTGATCGCCATATTAACAGAATAACGGTAACGCCTGATCCCTAATCCGCTGGTAGCCTGGTTTAATGCATACGTACCGATACCGCGTGCCTGCGTTAACATTCCGCCACCGATAGTATCACCCGGCTCTGTAGTCATCAGCAATGCCAGCCAGTCGCTCCATCCTTCACCACCCTGCTCTGCGTTGTTCAGGCAACTTGAATTTGCCGGGCCACCGGTCAATCGGTTGGATACTCCGTGACCATATTCATGAGAGACAATGCCGTTGTCAAACGATCCGTCACGGTCAGGATTGGGAGCCGTCCATAAATACATTTGCATGCGCCCTGAACTGCCATCCACAGGTGTGGAAAAGTTGGCGTTGTTGGTTCCGCTTCCGTCAAAGGCTTCTGCTTTCACATAATCATTACCTAATCCGCCATTGCCATAATTGTTTTTTTGAAAATTTCCTGCAACTTCTGTAAAGCCTGCACGATAGAGAACGTCATGAATCCTGTTATTCAGATAAAAAAGATTGGTGATCGAAGCATCCTGGTTAACTAACGGTGCCTGGGTTAGATCAACCGGGTAGTTAAACTGCAAAGTGGCGCTGTTAGGAGAATATCCGGGAAGGTTGTCATTGTTCGCATCCTCATAAGCATGTACGTTATTGCCGCGTGTTATAGTATATTCTTCCCCCACAACTCCGTTATCGTCATGCCAGCCGTAAGGTGAGGCAACGGCATCAGAGGGGTCAACCAACAAAGAACGGCTTCCGAACGAAGGAGCCTCAATTGGAAATGGATAAACTGTGTATTCAGGTACAAACAGGAGAGGAGCAGGAGGAGGTAATAGTAATGGAGATGCAAAGGAAGCATGGTCATCCTGGTGCGCAAAGGATCCATCCTGCATATCAAAATTACATTCAACTGTATAATCATTTTTATCAATGTATTCCCCGGTTAGCGCATTTACTCTTACATTCCACCAATGCGGCTCATCCTTCAATTCAATACTGACATCCCATGCAAGAAAAACGCCTTCATCCGTTGCACGATAAACCAACTGTACTTTTAAGGGGCTTGCAGAAATCCCAGGTGCATCAAAAATAAATTTGTTTAAGTCGGTGTCGCTGCCTGTTAATTTAAGCTCTGACGGTTGCGTACGCCCGAGATGAGTAAGTGCGTACCCGATTGCTCCCTCTGCTGTAATAGAAGGTACAGCGGTTTTTACTTTTGTGGCGAGGTGATCAATAACTCCGGGAGTAAAGTGAAGTACCTTATTCTCTTTTATCAGGAAAATACTTATAGCATTATAAACAATAATATGATGATGCCTTTGCTGAACGTAAACGTACGTTAGTCCCGATGTTTTATCAACATAATAATCCGACTGGTACCAGTCTTTAACATCACTTTGCAGCCAGCCATTTTTTTCCTGCTCCAGTTTTAAATAATCATTAATGAGCTGCGCATTTTGCTGTGCGCTTACATTGAATTGTGCTGACAGCAGCAGGATGCCGCATAGCAGTACGCTTTTTTGAAACAGGTTTTTTGTCATATTCAAAGAGGCTTTAATTGTTCTGATTGTGATACAATTTGTCGGGGTAAGTAATTCTGAGACTGAAACGAAATGAAGCTGCCGGTTACAGGAGCCAGGATTTTACAACCAGTAATTTTGTGAAAGAGGATGAATGAAGAATTTTTAAGGGGCAAATCATATTAAAATGGAATTACCATCAAAATATGCCGCAAGTTAGAAAAAAAATTATTGAATAAGGAACCGCTTAAAAAATAAAATGAATGTCCGTATTCATACCTGAATTCCTTTTCCCTGTAAATTGCCACTCCCGATAGCTATCGGGATCAGAGATTAAATTTGACTTTTTCTGCACAACCTGTGAATCTGTAGCAACCTGCGGGCAACATTTTACTTTTTTGTTCTTTCATCTTCAAAAAATTCATGAGAGGTCCCTGCTCTTGTATGCGCCTGTAATTGTTTTATGATATTGTCAGCGCGTTTTCCGTGCTCATTTATTTTTTGAAGATTATTTACTAATGTCCTGGCAGCTTCTTTTTTTACTTCATCGTGGCTGTCAGAAACAACTTCTTTTACCAGTTCCCTGGAAAGCTCAGAAAAATTATTCACAAAGTTAAGCGGGTTTTCTATTTCATGCGCCACGCGCGAAGCCATTACACCGAAGGCAGCCATTTTTTCGCTTTTCACCAATTGCTTCTGCGTTGCTTTCAGGTTTTCGTAAGCAGCGGCAAGTTCTTTATTTGCTTTTTGTTTTAACCGGTACCGGCTGTAGACTACCAGCAAGAGCAGGAGAAATAATACCGATCCGCCAATAAAAGAATTCCGGATAATTCGCTGCCTGATATCCTTTTTTTCCTGCGTTGCTTTAAGAGCTTCCTCCTTCTTATCAAAATCATATTGCATGGCCGTTTGGGTGAGCTTCCTGTCCTTTTCCATGTTAAAAATAGAATCCTTGATGGTGGTAAATTTTACGTAACTTTCCAGTGCAGTTCTGTGATCACCCTGCAATGCCTGGATTTCGCTCAATTGCTTATAGTTGACAAACAACTCTCTCAACGCTCCTATTTCTTCTTCTATTACGATTGCGCTGTCTGTATAAAGTTTTGCCTTCTTAAGGGCAATCGTCTTATTGCCGCCAAGGAGTTTATCTGTTCGGGCTTTATCGGTGTCTTTTACCATTGTTAAATAAGCAGTCCCGATATTTCCCAGGTTCCTTGCTATCCCGCTTTTATCACCCAGGCTTTCATACATTCGTAATGCTTTCGTGGTGTATTCCACTGCTTCAGGATAGTCTGCATGGTCGGAAAAAGCGTTCCCGATATTCCCGAGGTTTAATGCAATCCACTCTTTATTTCCCGCTTCCTCATTAATTTTTAATGCCCTGAAATAATAATCCGTAGCCCTTAGAAATTGGGATTGGTTCATGTACACAAGCCCGATATTGTTGAGCACTCCTGCCATCCCGTTTTTATTTCCGATTTCCTCCTGCATCTTCAATGCTTTGAAAAAGTATTCCAGGGCTTTGGGAAAATCATTCTGGTTGGTGTACACATTCCCGATATTTCCCAGCACTCTTGCTGTAAGGATGCTATCGCCCGATTCTTCCACTATTTTTAATGCCTTAAAAAAATATTCAAGCGCTTTTGGATAGTCCGATTTGGCGGCATAATTTACTGCGATGGCTCTTTCTGCAGAAGCAATTCCTTTTTTCCAGTTCAGCTTTTCGGCAAGCGCCAATCCCTGCTTTCCGTATTTCAGCCCTTCGTTCGGGTTAATGGAATAATAAGTAAAGCACAGGTCATTCAGCAAATCCGCTGTGCCTGTGTCTTCTGGTGCAGAGGGAATCCGTGCAAGCAATGAATCAATACGCTGCTGCCCCTGTTTTTGGGCTGTTGAAGGCAGTGTTGTTCCTGCAACAAGGATGAACAAAAGGAATAATTTTTTTTTCATATTGTACCTGAAAAGTATTCAATAACAAAATTGCAAATTTTATTGATTGGATGGGAAGCCTCTTAATCATTTATAGAAAAAAAGAACGAATGAATTCTGCAACCCGCACGGTAGAAATTCAAAAAGAAAAATTGCTTTCGCTGAAATGAAGTAAACGAGCTTCAAAAATGAAAACCCGGTTTAGAAAATTGTGTTCAGAAAGCTTCCCGGTTTTTTTTCAGTGCCTGTGCAGTCCCGATAGTTACCGGGAGGAAAAAACCGGATGTAGATAGAAAAGTTATAATGCGGGCAGTCGTTTTTTGATAAATAACTTAATGTGCAACTATAAATTTCGATGTCGAAATTCCTGTCTTGCTTTTTATCATCACAGTATAAAGACCCTGTGAGAGCTGCAATGTTTCAAAAGAAATATTTTTATCAGCCGGTGAAATAATTTGCTTCAAAATTAATTTCCCTGAAATATCTGCGATGCTTATTTCTCCGTCAGCACCTGCAATTTCACCGAGACTGATATTTATTTTATCATGGGCAGGATTGGGGAAAACATATATACCTGATTTAGCGTCCTGGTTTTCTGCCGCATCTGTTTCCGCTGTTAATCTCGGGTTAGTTGCCCCATATTTTTTAACCATCCACCTGTATTCCTGGGCAGCCGGGGTGATTATCTCAGCCTGCATATTGCCGCAGTAAGCGACTTCTGATGTGGAAGCTCTTACCGCAATGGCAGAAGGGGATAAATATAGATTCAGGTAATTTGGAGGGGCAGTGTAAGTGATATTCTCCGTCCAGATTATGTTTCCTGTTGCAGCGTTTAATTTTCGCAATACGGGGTTCACGGGACTCGTCTTCCGGGAAATAATAAATACTGCCGAACCTGCAAAGGTTTCAAACCTGAAAAAGCTGCTTGTTTCCGGTGACAGATAACTCCACTGTAAGGCACCTGCTGAATTCCGCTTATACATGCGATGTTTTTCGTAACCTCCGCTGGCAGGCCCAGCGAAATCGCTGCCTGTATAAATGTCGTTATTTGCATCTAGGCGAAGAACAATATTATCAGCCCAGAGGTTAAGTTCAGCCGTCAGCTTTTCCCACAATTTAGTTCCTGACGAGTTTATTTTTACAACCATATGCCGTGCAAAATGATTATTCGGGGCGGGTGCGCGGTCGAGCGATGAAGCAACATAGAACGTACCGCTTGCAGTGGTTTCAATTTCCGGGTTACCGATATAAGTATACGTTGCAGGGCATGCATAAAATTTTTTCCATGACAGGGCACCTGTATTTGAAATACGCGCATACATAATGGATTTCACACCGGCACTGGTTTCCGATGAAGCACATACAGTAATGTTCAGGCTGGTGTCTATGCACATGTCACTGGCATCGCCAATCACAGTACCTGCAGCCTGCGGAACGGGCCGGGAAAATAGAAGGGTGCCCGAAGAATTATATTTACGCACCACTATTTCTTTCGTTCCATAGAGACTCGGCTTCGACCATGTGCCTGCGACATAAATATTGTCAACCGCATCAATTAAAAGTTTTGATGGCTTGTCATCAAAATTGGTGGTGGCTGAACTGCTGTTGTAAATAAGTTTTTTCCACTGTTGCGTTAAGGATGAATTATATTTGATAAGAACAATGTCCTGTCCCCTGGCAGAGCTTCCGTATTGCGAACCCAGCACATATACATTTCCCACGCCATCCAGCGCAATGCTCAATGGGAAATCATGAACGACCGTTCCAGCAGGGACAACATAGCTGTTTGTTTTGGACACGCTCAGCGATCCCGTTGAACTGAATTTTTTAGTGACAATTAATATGCTGCCACTTGAATTTTCTTCCGTTCCTGTTACAAACACATTGCCGTTTGACGCATACGCAACAGCTGCTGAGTAGCGGTGAAGATTATCAGCGTTGGTAAGTGAGCCATACGTCCAGTCAAGACCTGCAAAGGAATGAGTGGTGAAAAAGATCAGAGCAGGCAATCCTGCAAAAAAGGAGAAACATTTTTTCATGCTTGTGGTTTTTAATTGTCAGACGTTTAGTTAACAAAAATAAATAAAAATAATTTTCCGGAACCAACGGATGTTTTTCTGAGTAGTGGGTCAGTGTGAAATACGGAAGAGTTTCCCGCGGATTTCGCAAATGCTTCAGAAAAGAAATCAGCGGAAATCTCTGAAATCTGCGGGAAATAAAAAATTTTAATAATGCTAAACGCTGAAATTAAGCCGTTACCTTTTCTGGCTAAAAAAGTTTTATTTTTTGTTGAATTGAAAAAGAAAAATTACTTTCGCTTAAAGCAGAGCAAACAAGAATGAGCAGCATTACTTATCGTAAAGCAAATCAAAACGATATTCAAACTTTAGTTGACACTAGAATTTTATTTGCAGTTGAATTAAAAGGTGAACAGCCCCGGGAAATAATTGATGCGTTAAAGATTCAAATGACAGATTATTTTATAAAAGCAACAGCCGCAAATACCTGCATTTCCTTTATTGGTGAGTGTGATGGGAAAATTGCAGGAATTGGTTCAGTTATTCTGCGCGAGCAGCCCGGTAATTTAAATAATCCTTCCGGCAAATGGGGTTATATTATGAATATGTACACCCTCCCTGAATTTCGAAGAAAAGGAATTTGTAAAGGCATTTTAAAAGAGCTTATTGAAGAAGCTCTAAAATCAGGGACCACCGCTTTTGAACTTCACGCTACAAAAGAGGGTGAGTTCGTTTATAAGCAGGACGGGTTTAAAATACACAACGAGCCCACATTCAGAAAATATTTCAGCTAAAAAATAAAAAAAATTTTTTTGAGGTATCAATTCCGGCCCCGCCCGGGAAAAACCGAAACGGTTTCAAAGAATCAAAAAACAAACCCCTTCTCTTTTATTTTTTTGTTGAATCAAAAAAGAAATTACTTTCGGTTAAAATGAAACAACCAGCTCTCTGAAAAAGAAAACCGGTTGGGAAATGAAAACAAGTTTTGATTCGATATAACAATATGATGGAAAGTGTTATATTTGAATTACAAAAATTAAACTTCAAAGCTCATGAAAAAAACTCTTACCCTCGTAACGGCTTCGCTTATCTTAAACACGGCTTATTCGCAGTTCACTTGTTTGCCAAATACATTCTATGGTTTAACCTCGACAAACGAGGTGGTATCGCTTACCCTGAACGGAACAACAATTATTAATAACGGTGTGCTTATACCTGCAGGTGCCGCAGCCATAAATTCACTCGCAGTTGCAACCGATTTGATAAATGGCAGCGGTCAGAGTTTTTTTTATTCTTCAACTAATGACAGCGTAACATATTATAATGGCGCAAGCTGGCAATCCGTATTGTTTGATCCTGTAACAAGTCACAATGCAGGCGGAGCAGGCGGCTATATGTATTACCAGGTCAATAATGGTAGTCCGGCAATGATCAAACGGTTTGATGGTGTATCGCTGAATACAATTTACTCTAACGGCAACCTCAGTTTTACAGTTGCCGATATTGGCGTAACCCCGGCAGGCAACATTTTTTTCTTCTCCGGCCAGAGTGCGAACTCGCAGTTTCTTCATGAAATATCACCTTCGGGAGTGCTGCTTAATACATGGCCGTTCGTATTTAATTCTGCAAACGCTTATGGCTGCTTTGTAATGAATGACACTATATATGTTGGAATCGGGCCGGTGGGAGGACCACCCAATTCACTGCTTCCGATTACCATTTCAGGAGCAATCGTAACAGCAGGAACGCCCATCAACATGCCCGCCCTTAATTTTAAAGATCTTGCAGGATGTTCAGATGAAATTACCGGAATTTTTTCTTCTCCCGCATTTGAACCGAATGCTATTATATATCCCAACCCCGTTTCGGAAATATTGCATATTGAAACAGCCGGTTCAGCAACCTGCAGGTTAAAACTTATGGATGTCTCCGGAAGATTACTACTGGATAAACCTCTGCAAAGCGGAATGGAAATTAATATGAATAATTTAAAGGCTGGTGTTTACACTGCTGAAATAACTATAAAGGGGAAAATAATTTTTAAGAGGATAGAGAAGTTATAGACGGCTATTCCTTCATAGTTTTTTTCTTTCGTCATCGCCCTTTAGTATTCGTTTAACTTTCGTTATTGTTTGAAGCTCTGCCGGTATGCGATAGAATTTAAAAACAAAACCCTCCCTTTTATTTTTTTGTTGAAAAAGAAAAAATTACTTTCGCTTAAAGTATAGAAGGCCGGTTCTGATTCATTACTTCCTGATTTCTTTCACAATGTTAGTTTCTGTATTTAGCAAGATTAATAAGCAGCACGCTGACAAGTATAACCACGAGGCCGGTAATTTGTAAGAACGAAATATTTTCGGATGCAAAAAAAACACCAAGTAAAACTGCTACTACGGGGTTTACATAGGCGTGAGTGCTCACCTGTGTTGCAGGGCGCACCTGCAGCAGCCACACGTAAGCTGTGTAAGCGGCAATAGAACCAAAAACTACCAGGTAAAAAAGAGAAAACCATACATCAGCTGAAATAGTTTGCCATTGCATGCGTTGTGGTTCGCCAAACAAAAAGCTGAGAGGTATAAATGGAATTCCTGCAGCAGTTATTTGCCAGGCTACATTCACCGTGTTTGAACCGGATGTAGTCCTGCATTTTGAATATAATGAACCGGCAGTCCAGCTGAGCGAACCGATCATTAGTAACACCATGGATCCTATTTCAATGTAATTATTGCTCCCGGAAAATGCACTGTTTATTTTTTCTTTGAATAATAATACGATTCCGATAAATCCAAAAATTACACCGGTAACGGTTGATTTGTTTGTTAGATTTTCTTTCCACCCGGATTTGTCCATTAATACAAACCACAGTGGGTTAGCACTCACCAGTATTGCAACTAATGCGCTTGCCAGGTATTGTTCCACCCAAATTACTACACCGGTGCCTATAAACAACATGAGCAGCCCGCTTATAGCAGCATGTTTAATATCATTTAAAATAAACAATTTTTCTCCTCTTGCCAAACACCAGCCTAACATGATTGCGCCTGCAATAATAAACCGCAAAGCTCCAAGCATCATGGGCGGAAATCCCTTTAATGCGATTAAAATAAAAAAATAAGTGGAGCCCCAGACAATAAATATTGTGGCAAATGCCACGATAACCAAAAGCGGTGATGCATTTTTTATATTTGAACCGGGCATAATTTATTTGGTGCAAAAAATGAAAGCGCAAATCTACACAAGTGAAAATCTGCCCTTTTATTTTTTTGTTAAATTAAAAAAGAAAAATTACTTTCGCTTAAAGATATAGAATAAACTTTTAAAAGAAAATCGTGTGATGGGCGCACACGATTACGAAAATGGCGAAAGACTCTGAACGCACTTAGTTTGTGTTGACAAAACAGGAGATCACAGGTATGTTTTTTTTAAAAAAAATAACTCACTATATTTGTTGGTGAGTTATAAATAAAATAAATAAAAAAATGTATGATGAAATATTTTCGAAGTAAAATATTTTTATTTTTAATTTTTGAGACAATAGGTTTTAAACTTTATTCGCAACCGGGCCTGGTCGGATGCTATCCGTTTGATAACAGCCCTGGAGACTTTAGCGGATTTAATCATCACGGCATTGCTTACAATCTGACTCCTGCTACTGACAGATTTGGATTAACTAACCGCGCATATCATTTTACCGGTGTTAACAGTGCGGTTATTATCAATGACTCTGCCTACATGCTTAATAATTTCAGCTATTCTGCCTGGATTAAATTAGATACGCTTCCGTCTTCCGGCAATTATTTTTCTGTAATAGCCATTGGTGGTAATACATCTGATCAATCCATCCTGGTGGGCAATAATTCTTCTTTAGGTCATATAGGATTCGGTACAGGTTCATGGGATTCTGTACCCTCCCCTCATTCCTGCTACCAGGGTTTTTTGCCGAATACAAATCAATGGTATCATGTGGTGGTTACAAGAGACAATAATGATCTGAAATTATATATTGATGACCTATTTATTTGCTCCCAAATGACCGGCAGTAATGCAGGATATATTGGAATTCCAAATACTGCTTCGGTGGGCTCGCGCATTGATACTGCAGCACAAAACCTGGCGGGCGATATTGATGATGTAAGAATTTATGATAAAACTCTGACTGCGCAGGAATTAATTTTAATCGACACCATTTGTAATAGCAGTACGGGCATAACTGGCAATAAAGAAAATTTTTTGAATTCATGCTATTATGATTATTTATCACAGGAAATTAAGCTTATTTATGACCCTGTGAACAGGGATGAATTTAAAAGTATTGAAATAGTTTCATCGCTTGGAGAAAAAATATTTTCTGCAAGCGCTATAACAATGGGTATAAATACCCGGTCCTTCAGTAAAGGAATTTATTTTGTTGTGATATGCACAAAAAAACAGATTCTGCATTCGGCTAAAGTGATTGTATATTAAGAACCAAGATCAACTTAGTCCCTGTGGCAATAACCTTTGAGGTTTTTACGAGTGAATGTTTGTTTTATTTTAAGGTTTTCCCGGGCAATCTTTTCCCGGTTCTGAAACTTCTTCCCGGAAAGAAAACAAGGTTTAGAAAATAGTATTCAGAAAAAGTAACATCTTTACTGCTTCAATTTCTTCAGCGTCTTCACATCCCGATAACCCCGAAGGAACTCCTATAGAGCTATCGGGAGGAAATCCCGGGGCAATACAATAAAAACCGAACACAAATGAAAAAAATAATTTTATCCCTTTTAATTATTGTATCAAGCCTCAGCGTCTATGCACAAACCTGGCAACTGGTGGGAGTTCAGGGCTTTTCTGCCCCGGTTTCTATGTACTCTTTAACTTCCCTTGCTTTAGACCATAATGGAATTCCTTATGTTGCATACTCCGATGCATCAGCTTCAGGTAAGTTAACTGTCATGACTTTTAATGGAACATCGTGGGTGCCTGTTGGAAATACGGGTTTTACAACCGGCCAGGGATATGATATGTCCCTTGCCATTGACACAAACAATGTTCCCTATGTCGCGTTTGGCGATGGCGGAAATTTATCTCATGCATCTGTTATGAAGTTTGACGGAACGGGCTGGGTGAACGCAGGACCGGCAGGATTTTCGGATGGTATAGTAAATAATTGCACTATCAAATTTGATAACTACGATACAGCTTATGTTTCTTACGTTGATAATTTCTATTCAGGGAAAGCTGTGGTTAAGAAATTTAACGGAACAAATTGGGTGAATATAGGAACTCCCGGATTTACGGCTGGCGGTACCGGCCAGATGACGATGGCTCTGAATAATAATAGTGTGCCATATATTGCATACCAGGACCAGGCTAATGGATTTGCTGCAAGCGTGATGATGTTTGACGGATCCAACTGGGTACATGTCGGCAGTAGTACATTCTCTGTTGCCCAGGTTCAGTATTGTCATATTGTTTTTGACAATACAGGTACAGTTCCTTACGTATGCTATAATGAAGGCTACAACCCCTTTTCGCCTAATGTCCAGATGTATAATGGCAGCGCCTGGGTGTATGTCGGAGGACCGAATCTGAATACCAACGTGGACTATTTAAACAATATAGCTATAGATGGAAATAATATTCCGTATGTTGTATTTCCTGATGGAGCTTATAATTACAAAGCCACGGTTATGAAATTTAACGGCTCCTCGTGGGTAACGGCAGGTAATGCAGGGTTTTCATACGGAGCAATTAACTTTCCGAATATTGTTACAGACGCTATGAACAACGTGTATGTTGAGTATTATGATACCGATGATTCAAATAAAATTTCGGTAATGAAATTACAAAACACAAGCTCTGTCAATGAAATGAATGCAGGTAATAATGTATCAGTATATCCGAATCCTTCCGATAGCAAAGTAACTATTCACATTCAAAGCGAGTCGTTCTCCATGTTCCCCTTCCGGCTTATTTTTACCGATATCATAGGAAAAGAAATTTATAACCGGGCATTATATCAGCAGGAAACTTCAATAGACGTTTCCGGTTGGAATGAAGGAATATATTTTTATAATATAAAAGGCATAGATAAAATTTCGAGAGGAAGATTTGTAAAAGAATAATGAACCGGGAAAAAACAGAAGAATCTGAAGGTACACAAAATTAATTTCGCTTAAAGTAAATAGAATTTTTTAAAGAAAAATCGTGTGTACTGACACTCACCTTTAGAAAAAAGGTGATTTTTCAATAAGGTTCCCCCGGGTCAATTCAATCCAACTTTTTCACCTGCAGCTATTCACCCGTCACGCCATCTCCGTACTGGCACGGATATAAAATACCCATACAATGGTATTGCTGTCCGCCCTTTACAGATGCAATTTTGCATCAAATAAAAATCATAAATATAAAACTATGAAAAACTATCGTAAAGTATTTCCGCTTCTCACTCTTGCATTATCAATGATGATTTACGCATCATGTAAAAAGGATGACCCTGAACCGGAACCTGTCAACAACAACAGCGATGCATGTAACTACACAACCAATGTTTTGGTGATAGATGGCACTACAAAAAATATTGTAAGCGATTCATGCCGTGTGTTTGGCAGCAATTACTACACCGAGCATTTTGTTGACGCTGGAAAAACTGAAGGCATTGCTATTATATTTAACGGCACATCACTCCCGGCTGCCGGAACTTATACTGCCGTAAACACATTTGGTGCAATCGCTGCTGGCAAAGCTTATGTTGAATATTATTCTGCAACCAGCGCTTACCAGCCTGCGGCCGGAACCATTACTGTGACCAATAGCGGTAATTCCAAAATATATACTTTCTGTAATTTTTCCTGCACTGACGGAACTACAACTAAAGTTGTTTCTGTGCGTGCAACTTGCAATTAAACTTTTGAAAAATTTACTTATCGGTCTTAAATCTCAAACTATAAAAACAAATACTATGAAAAAAACAACTACACTTTCAATTATAATTTTATTCATCTCCATCGCAGTCAACGCACAATGGGTTGCCGTTGGCAGTGGCATGGATAGTTATGTGTGGGGATCTGCTGTTTATAACGGAAATCTCTACGCCTGCGGAAACTTTGAACATGCTGATGGCAACGAAGCGCTCGCTATTGCAAAATGGAATGGCTCTGCCTGGTCTGATGTAGGCGGAGGGTTTCAGCATGGCGCTTTCAGTTATGCTGTTCGCGGGCTGATCGTTTTTAATAACGAATTGGTTGCAGGAGGCTATGTTGATTCTGCTGGAGGAATGCCCATTCATAAAGTGGCAAAATGGAATGGAACAAGCTGGAGTGCAATGGGCACTGATTGCCCTATAAGTACTGTGAATTGTTTTGCCGTGCATAATGGAGAGCTTTATGCAGGAGGACAAGGTTCAGGGGCAGTAAAAGTTTGCGTGGCAAAATGGGATGGAACCAATTGGATTGGATTGGATACGGAAGGAAGCAACACGGATGTGTGGTCGCTCGTTTCTTACAATGGAAATTTATATGCCGGGGGCAGCTTTTCCAGCTTCAACGGATCAGGAGCCGCAGGTGTGGCAAAATGGGATGGCTCTGCATGGAGTGATATTGGCTCTGGGTTCGGGCTCTTTGATATTGTGCGTGCACTGGCAGTGTTCAATAACAAATTATATATAGGAGGCGGTTTTACTACGGCAGGTGGTGTGCCGGCAAGTAATATTGTATCATGGGATGGCACTAACTATACTGCTTTAGCAGGAGGGGTAAATGCTGGAGTTCAATCATTGTATTCTTATGGCAGTAAATTATTTGTTGGTGGAGCATTCTGGATGGTCAATGGTGTGACTGCAAACCGTGCAGCATATTGGGATGGTTCCTCATGGACTGTTTTAGGAACAGACCAGGGTTCGGGAGCGAAGACAATATCTGTATTTAACAATGAGCTTTATTACGGAGGTGAAGGAGCATTTAACGGACAGAGCTATATTTCTAAATGGAGTGCCGGAACGTTTACAGGAATAGAGGAGACTGAAGAAAAAATTCAATTCTCCGTTTTTCCCAACCCTGTTTCTGAAAAATTATTTATAACCAGCAATGCAAATACAAAACATCTGCTTGTCCATGATATTATTGGAAACATAATGAATGTTTCTGTTTCATCATCAAACGAAATGTCCGGTGTAATGGAGATTAACGTCTCAAATTTATCTCCCGGAATTTATTTTCTCTCAGTAGAAAATAATTCCTCCAACGCTGTAAAGTTTGTTGTACACCGGTAAAAGCAAGACGGAAAAATGGGATATTGGAATGCCGGTAATATCTGGCATTCCAATATTCTTTGATCCTTTAAAAAGGTTATTCTTTCAGGTAGCCGTTATCAATCGCAAAACGGATGAGCCCCACGATGGATTTAGTTTCCGTTTTCCTGAATATGTTTTTGCGATGCGACTCCACTGTTCGTTCGCTGATAGATAGCTCATCAGCGATCTGCTTATTTGAAAATTCTTTTGCGATGAGATTAAGCACTTCCAGTTCGCGCGGAGTCAGATGCAGGTCACTGCCGGTTGTCAAACCTTCCTTCATACGCATCAGGCCTTCCGCCACTTCACTGCTGAAATATTTTTCTCCTTTCGAAATTTTCAGCAGCGCTTTTCTCAACTCGTCTCTTCCGGCATTTTTGAGCACATAACCCGAAACTCCGATCTTAAGCAATTCATTGATGTTATGATCGCCTGCTGACATCGTCAGCACCATCACTTTTATTTTTGGTTGCTCTTCGTGTAGCCGCCTGGTAAACTCAATACCGTTCATTCCCGGCAAGCTGATGTCAGAGATCACAATATCAGGATAACAGGAAGGAATCGCCTTCAACGCGTCTTCAGCGCGTGTTGCTTCACCGACAATTATAAAAGCATCATCATCATTCAGCAATGATTTGATGCCATCCAGCATGATCTGGTGATCGTCAAGAAGAAACAATTTAATTTTATCCATAGTCAATCCAAAGCTGAAGCGAATACATTTACCGGAACAAAAACTGAAACCAAAGTTCCCTTATTTAATTTTGAATCAATTTCAATCTGGCCGTTTATAAGGCTCACGCGCGAGTTGATATTGTACCAGCCGTTTCCTTTACCGGTTTCCAATAGTTTAGTGTCAAAACTTTTTCCGTTATCTTCCATCATTATAGTGAGCTCGTTTTCTGAAAGCATTAGTTGGATGCTTACTTCGGCAGCGTGTGCATATTTAATAACATTGTTTATCCATTCCTGCACAATGCGGAACACGTTGATCTCAATCGTATTTTCAAAACGCGGAATTTCTTCGTCAGCATCAAACCGGAATTGAATGCTCCCGCTTTTATTGAGATTGTCAACCATATCCTGGATGGCTGCCGTAAGTCCGAAGCGGATCAATTGCACGGGCATCATCCGGTGCGAAATATTCCTCAGTTCGGTAAATGAATTATCAATAAGATTCAGCGCACTGGCAAGTTGCGGATCAGTGGTTCCCACTGATAATTTCTTCGAAAGTGATTCCACATTTAACCTTGCGGCTGACAATACCTGCCCCAGCCCGTCATGCAGCTCGCCTGCTATATGTTTCCGTTCATCTTCCTGTGCCATAATCATGCTTTGATTCCTGAACCGCTCCTGTTTTATTTTTTCTTCCTGCATTGCCTGCTTTGTTTTTAAACGATGACGGTTAAATAAAAGCGTTCCGATGATAGCTGCAAGAAGAAATGAAACAGAAAGAAAAATATTTCTTGTTTTTTGTTTGTCAATCTCCGCCTGCTGCAGTTTTATCTTGTTTTCTTTTTCTGTTGCTTCATACTTTGCCTGCAGGTCATTGACCTGCCTGCTGTTCTTTTCATTCAATATAGAATCCTTATATAAAGTATATAGTTTATAATTCTTCAACGCATTCGGAGCATCTTTCATTTCTTCATACGTTACCGAATAGCTCTGGTAAATATTTCTGAAATCTCTTTTTGCTTTTGTCTGCTTTGCTATTTCTAATGCCTGGTCCAGGTAGCTGATGGCTGCAGGATGATTGCCTGACATGCTTTCTACATCTGCAAGGTTTCCATATAGCATGGGCAACCTGTTCAGCTCGCCTAATTCTTTCCTGATTGCAATTGCCTGTTCCATCAATGCCTTTGCTTTTTCATTTTGGTCATAATCCACATAAACAGCAGCAATGCAGTTAAGCGTAGTCGCTTCGCCTGATTTGTCTCCAAGCTTTTTTCTCATCTCAAGCGACTCCTGGTAATACTTCATTGCATCGGTGTCCTGCTGCTGCGCAAAATAAATATTACCGATATTCTGCAACGAAGCTGCCACTTCTTTCTCCCATCCTTCTTCCTGCCGCATTTTTAGTGCACGTGTATGAAACTCAAGCGCCTTATCGTATTTCTGTAAATCAAGGTAACATATACCAAGGTTGTTGAGCACATCGGAAATAATTTTCTTCACACCTGTTTTTTCCGCTATAGCAAGCGCCTGCATATACGTTTCAATCCCCTCCTTAAAATTGCCCTGCAAGGTTTCAATGTTGCCTTTATTCTGAAGAGACTTGGCAATAAGATTATTATCCTTTATCTCATTGCTCACCTTTAATGCGTGTGCTAACAGCCTTAATGCCGTTTCATATTTTCCTGAATCCTCCTCAAGAGATGCAAGCACAATGATGGCTTCCACTTCTCCTTTCCTGTAATTTATGCTACGTGAGCTTTGCAACGCCTCTGTTGCAGCCGGGCCTGCAAGCAGTGAGTGTTCATCTGCGTAATGCTGCGCATAGCTGTTGAGCGAATCAATGTGAACAATGGTTGCTTTATCATTGTTGCTCTGTGCAACAGATAAAATGGTTGAAACCAGCAATACAGGAACGAATGAAAGAGGGAGAGATATTTTCATATTAATTAAAGGGAATGTTGATGTAAATATTGGAAATTTATTTCAATCTGGTATTGTTTTTATGCCCGGTAAAATAAAATTGGCTAAAAAGGTTTGCAACATTCTTCTTTCTCAAAGCTGCCCGGCTCCGGAAAAAAATAAACTAGTTTTTTTTTAGCAAGACGTTGAATTAAAAAAGAAAAATTACTTTCGCTTAAAGCATCTTGCAGTATGAAAAAGAGAGAAGCGATATCGTTCAAAGAAAAGGTATATGCCTGCTGTATGAAGCAATTGAATGATAAAATTCAAAACCTGCAGGCAGCACTTAATGATCTTAAATCAGGAGCGGAAAATGACTTGAAAAATTCAGCCGGTGATAAGCATGAAACAGCACGTGCCATGATGCAACTGGAGGATGAAAAAATAAGCAGGCAGCTCGATGAAACGCTGAAGCAAAAAAACGATCTTGAAAAGATTGACATCACGGCAGTTTTGCCTGCGATAGCATCCGGCAGTCTCATTAAAGCAAATAACATGTATTTTTTCCTGGGCATTGCTTTGGGAAAAATTAATGTGGACGATAAACAGGTCATAGCATTTTCTTTGCATTCTCCTCTCGGTCAGAAGATGGCGGGGCTTAAGGCAGGTGATGCTCCTGCTGTAAATGGAATTCGTTATGTAATTGAAGAAGTTCAATAAACAAGAATGAGAGAATTAAAAGAAATTGCACGTGCATGGTTTGATGCTTTTAATGCACACGACATTGAATCATTATTGCTGCTGTATGATGACCATGCAGAACATTACAGCCCGAAGCTGAAAGTGCATAAACCTGCTACGAATGGATTGATCAGCGGAAAGCACGCTTTAAGGACGTGGTGGACAGATGCATTTAAACGCCTGCCACATTTGCACTACCAACTGCTGCATCTAACAGCAGAAGGTGACCGGGTTTTTATGGAATATATCCGCCAAACCCCCGGGGAAGAAGAGTTAAGAGTAGGTGAAGTGTTGGTTATAAAACATGGAAAAATTATTGCTTCGCGCGTTTACCATTCTTAATGAAACAGGAAATTCAAAAAGAAAAATTACTTTCGCTTAAAGGAAAACAACCGGCTACACGGAAAGAAAACACGGTTTTGAAAATTGTATTCAGAAAAGATGATTATTTGGTCTTGATAAGCTTCAGGACTCTTTTATTTTCCCCGTAAATAATTTCAGCAGAATAAATTCCGGGGGTCAACTGCGGATTACCGATAGTGAATTGCGGCTCAGAATAAACTTTCGATAAAACTGATTTCCCAATCATATCATAAATATTGATTGTAATTTTTTCTTCAGCAATGTTGGAAATTTCAAAAACAAAATCACCGGATGATGGATTGGGATAAACTTTGATTGTGTTTTCTGTTTCTGTTGCATCGAAACCTTCGCGGCAGTTTTTAGTCACATTGAGTTGTTTATATGCGCTAAACCCGCATGCATTGCCTGCGCTTACTTTTACTTTACCATTTTTTGTTCCGAAGTTTACCGTTATACTGGCAGTTCCCTGTCCTGTTGCAACTATGGCTCCAGTGGGAACGAGCCAATTATAAGTGGTGGCTCCGCTTACTGCTGCAATAGAGTATGCAACCCCCTGCTGGTTGCCGCAAAATGTTGTCGGGCCGGAAATAGCTCCGGGTGTTGGTGGTATTGCTCTGATGGTGGCACTTTTTACAGCGCTTGTTCCGCAGGTATTTCCGGCAGTTACACTCAGTGTTCCTGAAGTGAAAGATGCATTGTAATTCACAACAATTGCTGTAGTTCCCTGCCCGCTGATGATAGTTGCATTTGCCGGTGCTGTCCATGTATAAGTTGAAGCACCGCCAACGCCAGGAATGGAATATGGAACATTACTTGTTCCGGCACAAACCCCCGTCTTTTGACCGGTGATTGTTCCGGGTGTTGCAGGTATTCCAAAAATATTTTTTGTTTTCTGTGCGCTGCTTCCTCCGCAATTGCTTGCTGAAACTCCGATCACTCCGGATGTAAATGTTGAACCGAAGTTAACCGTAATGGATGTTGTTCCCTGCCCGCTGACTATGGTGGCTGAAGACGGGACCGTCCATGCATAAGACGTTGCTCCGCTGACAGCAGGACAACTGTATGCTTTGCCTGTGCTGTTTGCGCAGGGAGCAGTGGCTCCGTTAATGCTTGAAGGCATTGCAGGAATTGTACAGTTTAATACAGTTGTAGTTTGCGAAGATGAATTGCTGCATCCGTTTCCATCGGTGTAAGAATACACAATGGTATAAGGACCACCAACTCCTGCACTGGAAGGATTAAAGGTATTTCCTGAAATTCCGGGTCCGGTGAATACGCCTCCCGGGGGTGAGCCGGTGAGTGCAGCAGCGGGGTCGGAGACATTATAGGTGGCAGCTAAGCCTGAAAATGAAACGGTGGGAAGGGGATTAACCGTTACTGTTACGGCTGATGAGGTTACAGAAGAGCCACAGGAATTACTAATTACAACCGTATAACTTCCTGCAGTGGAAGCAGAATAAGAAGACGCTGTTGCTCCTGAAATATTAGAATTATTTTTTTTCCACTGGTAGGTTAGTCCCGTACCGGAATTTGCTGAAAGGAGCACACTTCCCCCTGAACAAAAAGTCGTTGCGCCATTAGCAACTATGGTCGGGTTAAAATAAGAGATAGTCAACATTGGATGTTTAGAGGGGTCAGAGTAATCGCTTGATGCAAAAACCATTTTATTGTAAGGTTGTTCGGTGTTTAACCTGTACATAAAACCAAAACTGCTCCCTGGATTATTTATCATATCCATGAGAAGGTTTGTAACATCAATGTTTAAATAATCTTGATTTGGAGAAGTGGAGGGAGCCAGGTTGACTGCATTTTGGAGGGTTGTGGAAGGCTGGGTATTCCAGGTTACTGTATTTTCATCCCAGTCGGAGGTTATTCTTTCCAATCTTGAATCATTTGGACCCGGCACTGCATAGTGTGTGCCCTGCTGAGATGTCGGGTTATTAAATAAAGAAAGTTGAGCACTGATTATAACAGCATTGGCAGGAACAGATGACAAATCAAACTGAAGCAGTCCTCTTGAGTGATATTCTGATCCGGCAGTGCTTGCAATAGCATCATAATCAGGATACGTTCCAAAATTAGTATTCTGATAATTTCCCGCGGACCAGTCCGAAATATAAGCATCCTTGCCCGATGCTGCATCCGGTTGAAGCGTGATCAAAGTAAGTGGAAAACATGTGTAATAGGTAATTACCAATTTAGGCCTCTTGGCAGGATCACTGTGATCGCTTGAAGCAAAAACCATCTTATTGTAAGGTTGTTCGGTGTTTAACCTGTACATAAAACCAAAACTGCTCCCGGGATTATTCATCATATCTGTTACGAGGTTTGTTACACTAATGTTTAAATAATCTTCATTGGGCGAAGAGGAGGGAGGCAGGTTTACTGCATTTTGTATGGTGGTGGAAGGCTGAGTATTCCAGGTTACAGTATTCTCATCCCAGTTAGAGGTTATTCTTTCCAATCTTGAATCATTTGGACCCGGCACTGCATAATGCGTACCCTGCTGTGATGTCGGATTATTATATAAAGAAAGCTGAGCGCTGATGATAACAGCGTTTGCAGGAATAGATGATAAATCAAACTGAAGCAATCCTCTTGACAGGTAATTTACACCTCCAGCGCTGCTTGCAACGGCATCATAATCAGAATACGTTCCGAAATTGGTATTCTGATAATTTCCCGTGGGCCAATCCGAAATATATGCATCTTTTCCTGATGCCGCATCCGGCTGAAGCGTTATGGTCTGAGCAAGCGCTATGTGTTTGCTGAATATTAGTGTTACGCAGGTAAGAAGGAGTTTTTTTATCATTAATTGTACAATGTATGTGTTAATAATTTCGTCCAAATGTACAGCATCTTATTATCACGTACAATACGACTTTAGTATGAGTGTAATGACCGTATATGGCGACCCCGAACCCTGCAAATTAACGAAGTTTCTCCATAGGAGTCCTTCGGACCTGATGGATTTAAAATCGGGCAACCTCACAGGAATCCCATTTGCATCGGGATAACCTGTCAGGATTTTAGACTCACAAAAATGGAAAGTAAAGTAAAGTATAAAAAACCAAAACCCCCTCCCTTTTATTTTTTCTTGAATATGGAAGAGTTTAGGCTCACCGAAAGAGAAGTGGAAATCCTTGGGTTCCTTGTAAAAGGAATGAGCTACAAAATGATTGCTGAAAAATGTTTTGTCTCATTACCAACCATCAGCACTCACATCCGCCATATTTACGAAAAGCTCCAGGTACATTCCGGTACAGAAGCTGTGGCGAAGGCTATAGAACATAATATTGTGAAGAAGTAAACCAAGCGGGTTATTGTAAAGATACCCTTTCGGTACACATCTCTCTTTCATTTGACGGGTATGAACTGTTGAGTGGGAACATTCAATTATACCATACAGCATAACGCTGTCTTCGCAGTTCCAAAGCCAGTTGTTTCTCCATCTTAAGCGCCTCTGCCCGGGTCATCGGACCTAAATGATTGTACAGGCTGGGACGAAGATAACTGCCATATTTTTGGACAATGTTCGAAGATAGTTTGTGTCCTTTCCTGTTTCTATATCCTGTCTTGTGCTGTAAGAATCGCTCTTTGGGATCCTTGCTGGTCATGCCTACATAGAGACACTCCAGCACTCCGTTGAATTGCGGATTGGCAGCCCGGAACCTGGCATTTTCTGTAAATACCTTCTTGCGTAATTCTATGACGTAAACCCGGTATATTGCTGCAGGCATGGATCGCTTCAATAATGATATTTACTTTCCGATACAGAACCTTGAAAAAATATTTTCCAAAAGATCGTCTGTTGAAATTTCACCGGTTATCTCCCCGAGATAATGGAGTGCATGGCGTATATCGAGAGCGATAAAATCATGGGTCACTTTTTTTTCAATTCCATCCATTACTTTATTTAAAGATTCGTTTGTTTTAACCAGCGCATCATAATGGCGCGCATTGCTGACAGTGGTTTCATCAACTGCGTATCTGCCTTTTAAGAACGGGTAGGTGAGCTTTTGTTTCAGCGCCTCAAGATTTGTTTTATTTTTTGCCGAAATCCCTGTGAGCTCTTTGATGGCGGCAAAGTCTTTCTGCCAGCCATTTTTAGTTTCGTCAATTTTATTTGCTACCGGGAAAATTAAAGGCCGGGTATCAGAAAGATTTTTTTCCAGTTCAGTCATCGTATTTTTTAATTCATCGGCTTTTGTTTCATTCACATCAAAAAGATAAATCAATAGCCTGCTTTGTTTAAGCTTTTCCAGCGTTTTATTCACACCGATTGATTCAACAAAATCAGAAGTATTCCGCAGCCCGGCAGTATCAATAAACCGGAAAAGAATTCCTTCAAGTACAATTTCTTCTTCCACAGTATCGCGGGTGGTTCCGGGAATATGGCTTACAATAGCACGATCTTCATTCAGCAAAGCATTTAACAAGGTTGATTTGCCTGAATTGGGTTTTCCTGCAATAACAACGGGTACGCCTTTTTTTATGACATTCCCTGCTTCAAATGAAGCTGCCATACTTTGAACTTTGAACATTAAACTTTGAACCAGTTTCTTTAACTCATCCCTGTTTGCAAACTCAACATCTTCCTCGCTGAAATCCAATTCCAGTTCAATGAGCGAGGCAAAATGGATCAGTTGCTCCCGCAGCTTTTTTATTCCATCAGAAAAACCTCCACGCATCTGCTGCAGGGCGATCCGGTGCGAACTTTCTGATGACGATGCAATGAGATCAGCGACAGCTTCAGCCTGTGAAAGATCAAGCTTTCCGTTGAGGAATGCCCGGAGCGTGAATTCACCGGGCTGTGCAGCACGGGCTCCTGCATTAATTAAAACAGCAATAATTTTTTGCTGGATAAACAAAGAACCATGACACGAAATTTCAACTACATTTTCTCCTGTATAGGAATGCGGTGACCTGAATATGGAAACAAGCACCTCATCAATGGATTGTTCACCATCGGTAATAATACCGAAATGGAGGGTATGAGATTTTTGTTCAGATATTTTTTTTGATTTATTCTTTTTTGACCGGAAGGTGCTTTCTGTAATTTCAAAAGATTTTTCTCCTGACAAACGGATCACTGCGATCGCCCCTGTTCCTGCAGGTGTAGCCAAAGCGACAATGGTATCGTTATTTTTAAAATGCATTTAAAAGATTATTAAAAACTTTTTAAAATTAAGTTGAACAACCGTAAATTGCCACAGATCTACAGATTTTAAATGATCAAAAGGACGATTTAATCTGTGCATCTGCAGCAACTTTATATAATTAATAATCTTAAATAGTTTCTAAAAACAAAATTACCCATTTCGTACGAGCGAATAAATAAAACTTTAATTTCGCCACCGGATGGACGAAGTTGATTGAGTGGATTGAGTTTACTGGTTGATTAAGAAAATGGATAATTTTTATGATCTTGAAGTTTGGAAAGAGGCAAGGAAACTAAGAAATAGCGTTTTCAAATTGACAAAGAAATTTCCTGAATATGAAAAATATAAATTAGCAGACCAGGTTATTCGTTCATCGCGGTCAGTTACTCAGAATATTGCAGAAGGGCACGGCAGGTTTCATTACCAGGAAAATATTCAGTTTTGCAGAACTTCAAGAGGTTCGCTTTCCGAACCCTTAATCATCTTATTTGTGCGAAAGATTGCGGAGATATTGAAGCTGACCTGTTGAAGGAGTATAAGAAACAGTATGATGTATGTTTGAAATTATTGAACGGATATATTGCATTTCTTAAGAAAAAAAAGGAGGATGGTTAATTAGTTTATTGAGTTAATTAAGGAAGAAAAGAAAAATCAATTAACCTAAATCAACTTAATCGACCGGTACACTCAATCAACTCAATAAAATAATTAACCCAATTAACCAATTAACTTAATCAACTAAATCAACTTAATCAACCAATGTCTGTCTTAGTCAATAAAAATTCGCGCATAATAGTTCAGGGTTTTACCGGAACCGAAGGAACATTTCATTCCTCCCAGATGATAGAATACGGAACCAACATTGTTGGCGGAATCACCCCGGGAAAAGGCGGAAGCACTCATTTGGACCGTCCTGTGTTTAATACAGTGGAAGAAGCTGTAAAGAATGCCGGTGCTGATGTTTCCATTGTTTTTGTTCCCCCGGCCTTCGCTGCTGACGCCATCATGGAAGCTGCTGAAGCAGGAATTAAACTAATCGTTGCCATTACAGAAGGCATACCCACAAAAGATATGATTATTGTAAAAGAATATCTCAGGGATAAACACACAAGATTGATCGGACCTAACTGTCCGGGAGTAATTACTGCAGGTGAATGCAAAGTGGGAATCATGCCGGGATTTGTTTTTAAACCGGGCAGGATAGGAGTGGTTTCAAAATCGGGTACGCTTACTTATGAGGCCGCTGACCAGGTGGTGAAGGCCGGCCTGGGAATTTCTACTGCAATCGGAATTGGCGGTGATCCGATTATTGGTACAACCACAAAAGATGCCGTTGAACTTTTTATGAATGACCCGGAAACAGATGGAATTATTATGATCGGTGAAATAGGAGGCAGTCTTGAAGCCGAAGCAGCGCGATGGATTAAAAATAACAGCAGGAAACCTGTTGTCGGTTTTATTGCAGGGCAAACAGCTCCTGCCGGAAGACGAATGGGTCATGCCGGTGCAATCATTGGCGGAAAAGATGATACGGCAAAAGCAAAAATGGAAATCATGCGTCAATGCGGAATTTTTGTTGCTGAATCGCCCGCTGTGATCGGTAGCATGATGGCGAAAGTTTTGAAAAAAGAAGTGGCATAATAAGTAATATTTTTCTCTCGGATTTTTTTGATCTCCTGAAAATTCGATTTCAGAAAAGCACGGTCTTCAGCAAATTTTTTCAGTAAAGCTATTTTTCGACTTTTTTGATAAATTCTTACTTCGTTTTTAACAAGTTGTTCACATCTTTTTGTTATGGCGCAGTTTTTGTCAAATTCAGTTCATTAATTTTGTATTTTAACTTGAAACCCCATTTTCCCAATGCCATCTGTAGTTATCGTATTTACGAGCGCTAAAAGAATTTGCTTAAATGCAAGGCTGTTTTTTGCATTTTATATGCTGTCCGTTTTTCTTTTTTCAACCTCATCATATTCGCAAATCACACTTACTAATTTCAGCACCCAGTTATTCAAAACAGGATGGAGCGAGTTAGAAGGATTTCGATTTGATAAATCCGGGCAAATGTATGTATGGGAAAAGGGCGGCAAGGTCTGGGTTATTGATACCAATGGAACAAAGATCGCTACACCGCTTATTGATATCAGCGAAGAAGTCGGTAACTGGCGCGATCATGGATTAAACGGGTTTGCGCTTGATCCCGATTTTGAAACCAATGGTTACTTTTATCTCTATTATACAGTTGACCGCCATTACCTGATGAATTACGGAACCGGAAATTATAATGCATTGGTAAATGAATATTATAACGCCACAATTGCACGTGTAACAAGATATACAGCCGATCCTGCCACCAACTTTACAACAGTAATTTCGAATAGCAGGTTAATTCTTATTGGTGAAAATAAAAAAACAGGCATTCCTGTGTTGCATGAATCTCACAGCGGGGGACAATTAGTTTTCGGTACAGACAGATCACTTTTAATATCCACCGGTGACGGAGCCAGTTATGCATTTACCGATAGTGGCGGAGGTGCAACATACTGGCAACAGGCATTGACAGATACTATCATCCGGCCCAAAGAAAATATTGGGTCTTATCGCTCACAATTAGTGGATTGTCATAATGGCAAAGTTCTGAGGGTAGATCCTGCAAACGGCAATGGTCTCCCCTCTAATCCATATTACGATGCTGCCAATCCGCGTTCAGCTAAATCAAGAGTTTGGGATGTAGGATTAAGAAATCCGTTCCGTATGACGTTGCGCCCGGGAACCGGTATAGATGATATCACTGCAGGTGATCCGGGTGTGTTATATATTGGTGATGTCGGCTGGGACACTTGGGAAGATATGCATGTGGCAACTGGCCCTGGTCTCAATTTCGGCTGGCCGCTCTTTGAAGGGTTGACAGCGGCAACGGGTTATTCCAATGTAACCACTATTGTAAACAGTGATGCTCCCAATCCTTTGTTTGGCGGAAGCTGCACAAAACAATATTTTAAATTCAGCGAGCTTTTGATCCAGGCTAATCTTGCGCCATCGTTTCCCAATCCATGCAATGGATCCCAGCAGGTTCCGGCAACAATACCGCATTGGGTGCATACACGCCCGGTTATTGAATGGAGCCATAACCAGGCATTGGCAAGAACAGGAATATATACCGGTAACAATGCCTCTGAAATCAGTATTGGAAATGCACAATCTCCGATTGCAGGTTTTGACTTTATCGGGAATGCTTCTGTCGGTGGGACCTGGTATCAGGGAACGAAATATCCTTACGAATTTCAAAACAGCTATTTTCATGCAGACTATGCACAGGGCTGGATTCTGAATCTCAGGTTTCATCCCGACAATACAGCTGATTCTGTTAAATTTTTTGCAGCCAACCTGGGCCCTGTGGTGGATGTTGAATACAACCCAAAGGATGAATGGTTATACTATGTAAAATATCCAAATGATATTTACAAAATCATTTATACCACTTCGGTTAATAATCCACCGGTTGCCATTGCCACACAAAATATTTTATACGGTTCAAAACCTCTCGCAGTAAATTTTACAGGCAACACATCCAGCGATCCGGAAAACCTTCCCTTAACATATTCGTGGAATTTCGGTGACGGAACAGCTACGAGCAGCGCTCCAAATCCTGCACACATTTTCAATCCCGCTACAAATAACCCGGTTGCTTTTACAGTTACCCTCACAGTGACCGATAACATAGGCCAGTCAGATACCACCCAGCTGAAAGTATATGTAAATGACACCCCTCCGCAGGTGAGTATTACAAGTTTTAATGATGCTGATTTATACACGATGTCAACATATACAAATTTACCATTGCAGGCAAGTGTGACGGATGCTGAAAGTGCCGATCATTTTTTGAATTATAACTGGCAGACTTTCCTGCATCATAATAATCATGAGCATCCTGAGTCAGTGGATACAAACAGGATAACCACAACAATTATTTCACCCGTGGGCTGTGACGGAGGCATCACATATTTTTATAGAATTGTGCTTACTGTGACCGATCCGATTGGCCTTTCCACAACTGTTCAGGCAAATGTATATCCTTCCTGCGATCCTCCTGATCCGGATTTTACTGCAGATGATCCGATAGAATGTCCGGGCGATAACGTATCTTTTACAGATGCAACAACTAAATTTCCGGATTCATGGTCATGGTCTTTTCCGGGAGGGACTCCTTCAACATCCACTCTCAAAAACCCGACAATTAATTATGCCACAGGAGGAACATACAATGTTTCTTTAACAACTGCTAATTCGCGCGGAAGTAATTCAATCACTAAAACCGGTTATATAGTTATTAATTCAAAACCCACGGCAACTATCAGCCCGGCCGGCATAGACAGTTTATGTCCGCAACAACCCATGTTGCTTTCTGCAAATACAGGAACTAATCTCATCTATCAGTGGCAGAAGGGCGGTGTGAATATAGCCGGAGCAACGAATGCTACATATAATGCTACGAAGGGCGGAACATATAAAGTAAAAGTTACACGTTCCACTACAGGTTGCAACAAGCTATCAACGGGTAAAACGATTGTGTACCGGATAGTGAATTCAGTTGCCACTGCACAAGGGCCTGTCACTTTTTGCACGGGTGACAGCGTGATTATTTCTGCTAACACAGGACCCTATACATACAAGTGGAGGAAAAATGGAATTTCGATTACGAGCGCGAACTATATTAATTATACCGCGAAAACTTCGGGAGAATACAAGGTGAAAGTTACCGATGCGTATGGCTGCACAAAAGTTTCATTGGGAGTAACAGTTACTGTAAATAATTGTAAAGAATCAGAAAATTCAGGCGTATATGATTTTAATGCTTCCATAAATCCCAATCCGCCTGTTAATAACCGTGCATTGATTCAAATAACATTGCCTGAGCAGGGACGAATTTCAATAAGTATTTTTGATGCATTGGGCAGAGATATGTATTCATTGTTTAATGAAATGGAAATGTCTGCGGGACGTAATGAAATTGATTTTGATATTTCAACTTTTATTCCCGGAATTTATTTTGTTAAGGTTGACGGCAGCACCGAGTCCAAAACAGTAAAGATGGTGGTTGATAAAGGAAATTAAAAGTAAGCAGGCCTGTTACTGATTTTTAAAAATTTTTTCCGGATACAATTTTACCTGGCAATTCTTGAAAAACCGCTTTATGTACAATCCGTTTTGAATTTTTTAGTGGATTATTGCAGATGCTGAGAACAGGACGGATTCAGATCATTATTCAAAGAGACAGATGCAGAAACATCCGCACTCTGCTTATGATGAAAGCGATATGCTGATTTTTCCGACATTGCCATTTTTGCCAGCAATGCTAAAAGCAGAGAAAGAATTATTGCAGTTTTAGTATAGCTTAACTCGAAGCGTTTTACCATGACATATTAATTTTATTTAAATTGAACAAGCTGTTTGCCTTTTCTGATAAGTTTTAAAAAAAGATAACCCCGATCTTACATCACTCTTACAGCAATTAGGTTTTAACTCTCTTTTGATAAAAAATCACGTAGATTTGCCGCCCTTACTATTCAATTGAAAAATGAAAAAACTTCTTGCAATCATATTTATAGGTATGGTTACTTCTGCATATAGTCCTGTTAACAGGAATAACAAAAAAACAATTGCCGATATGAACCCGCGCTTCGACAAGTATAAAGAAAACTTTGTTGAAGATCTTTGGAAGATTTACCCGGCTCAGGCAGGCAGCCAGGGATATCATAAATATGATAATGTCCTCACCATACCTGATGATGCCCAGCGCGCGAAAGAAATCACGTTTGCAAAAACAAATCTTGATTCATTAAAATCGTTTGATCTCAATACACTTTCGGATAATAACAAAACGGATTACTACATCATAGAAAATCAGTTAAAATCAGCTATGTGGGATATCAATGAGCAAAAGTCCTTTGAATGGAACCCTGCTTCATATAACGTATCAGGGAGTTTTGCCGAAATGATTAACAATAATTATGATGCGCTGGAAACCAGGCTGCGTAACTTCTACCAGCGCATGGCAGCCATCCCTGCATATTATGAAGCAGCGAAAAGGAATATTAAAAATCCTACTATCGAACACACACAATTAGCAATTGATCAGAATACAGGAGGGCTTTCTGTTTTTGAAAAAGATTTACCTGAAGCATTAAATAAATCGCAACTCAGCAATGCAGAGAAAGAACAAATCAAGGCGCGGTCGGCTGAAGCGATTGCTGCCATCAACGGTTATGCTGACTGGCTGAAAAACATGAAGAACGATACACCCCGCAGCTTCCGGCTGGGCAAAGATTTGTATTTGAAAAAATTTGAATACGAAATTGTATCGGGTTATTCCGCTGATGCGATTTATAAAAAAGCCATTGAGCATAAAAAGGAGCTGCATATAAAAATGGCAGAGATATCTTCCCGGTTGTGGACTAAATATTTTAAAACTGAACCTAAACCCGCAGACTCGTTAAAAATGATCCGGCTGATGATTGACCGGTTATCATTAATTCATGTGCAGCCGGATTCATTCCAATCCGCTATTGAGCAGCAGATTCCAGGGCTCGCTGCTTTTGTTAAAGAAAAAAATCTTCTTTATCTTGATCCGTCTAAACCATTGGTTGTGCGCAGAGAACCGGATTATATGGCAGGCGTTGCAGGCGCTTCCATCACTGCACCGGGGCCTTATGATAAAAACGGCAACACCTATTATAATGTCGGCAGCTTATCCGGGTGGCAGCCTGACCGTGCTGAAAGTTACCTGCTTGAGTATAACCATTACCTTTTGCAGATTTTAAATATTCACGAAGCGATTCCGGGGCACTATGCTCAATTAATTTACAGTAACCAATCGCCAAGCCTTATAAAATCCATACTGGGAAATAATGCGATGGTGGAAGGATGGGCAGTGTATGCCGAGCGCATGATGCTTGAAGAAGGATATGGAAGCAACGAACCTGAAATGTGGCTCATGTATTATAAATGGAATTTGCGGAGCACGTGCAATACTATTCTCGATTACAGCGTGCACACCATGAACATGAGTAAAGAGGATGCAATGAATTTATTGCTCAATGAAGCATTCCAGCAGAAAACAGAAGCCGAAGGCAAATGGAAACGTGTTTCGGTGACCCAGGTGCAATTATGCTGTTACTTTACAGGCTATACTGAGATTTATGATTTGCGCGAAGAGCTGAAAAAACAAATGGGTGCGCAGTTTAACCTTAAACAATTTCACGAAAAGTTTTTAAGCTATGGAAGCGCCCCGGTTAAATATATTCGTCAATTGATGCTGGCGGAAAAAAAATAACGGGACGATTTTTTACTAACGCTTAAGATGCATGATTTGCATATGAAATGTAAAAAACATGCCACCCGGATCAATTCCCTCAGACGGCTTTATTCGGAAAGTATTAGTCAAAAAAACTGATTATTTATCCGTGTTTTCATAAAAGAGCCGGTGTGAGTATTCCGGACTACCGCCTTTGATAATTTCTGTTGCACTTTTATAATAGGCAAGCCGTGCCTGTTCAGCGGTTTTCTTTCCCTGTATGATTTCCATGGCAAGATTCACAGTGAGTATGTTTAATTTTTCATTCAGGCAACGAACTGTAAGAGTTCCGTTTGTTCTGTTTGCCGTAACACTGCCATCAAATTTTGCAAGCTCATTAAATTTTTCTTCGGGAACTTTATATAAAATTGTTTGTTCAAGCTGATCCGGGTGGGTGATTGGAAAACTATGTTCCGTCTGCTCTTTATAAAGTATAGTTTTTTTCCATGGCGTATTATTTTTCCATATCAGCATGCTTTCTGTGTATTCACCCGGCATCCCATATTTTGCCATCATTTCTTTCGCAACATATTGTGAGGATTCCGGCCAGCCTTTTAATTCGGGCGCTGCATTTTCCCCGCCCGGTTTTGAAATTACGTCATTTACTTTAGAATTGCTTGTAAACATCCCGGTCAATGCAGATGCCATTATAAAGAACAGAAGAGATACTCTTAAAATCATTTTGAATATTATTGTGGAACTTAAAATGCTGGGTGTAAAAAAAGATGCCAATTAAGTTATATGGAAAAACCGCACGGTGAGGCAGACAGGAAAGTTAAATTGCATCTTAAAACCAGATAGCGTAATATTGTACATTAAATCCAACCAGGCGAAACCGTGAAAATTATACGACTCATATTTTTAACATTAACTTGTTTTGCGTTTCCGGGAAAAGCGCAGACAACTACATTTCAAAAAATGTATGGAACGCAGCTTCCCGAATATCTTTTCGACCTGGCAACATATTCAGGTGGCGGATACATAGCAACCGGAGTTCAATATAAAAGCCAGTTGAATGGTGATATATATTTATTGCGAACGGATGGAAACGGAAGCCAGCTGTGGGCAAAAACTTTTGGCGATACGTTGTTTCAGCAGGCGCTGGGAGTAAGGGAAGGAGAAGGTGGCGATATTTTCGTGGCCGGTACATCACGCTACCAATTGAGCGGGACCAACCAGGTTTTCGTATTAAAAACCGATAGCATGGGTACAGTCAAATGGATGAAAATCTATTCCGGATCGGGCTATAGCCAGTGTAACATTATGGAAAAAGTCCCCGGTGGATTTATCATTGGCGGCACTTCGGGTGCGGGAGATGCATACCTGTTCAAAATTGACACTGCAGGAACTCTTCTCTGGAATAAAATATATAATTCTAACCCGAATACTGAAATTCTTGAAACAGTAAAAACTGCACCTGACGGGTCCCTGCTTTTCGGAGGTTATTCCATTACATCATCCTCTTCGGTCATCAATGCATTTCTCGCAAAAGCCGACAGCAGCGGAAATTTACAATGGTGGCATTTTTACTCAAATGGCGTGAGTGAAATTCATGACCTGGACATTCTTCATGATGGATCGGTGATTATGGGCGGTGAAGGAGGAACGTATCAAATGCTTTTGTTCAAAGCGGATTCTTCCGGAAACCTTCAATGGACAAAGGCGTTCGGACTTGGTGTTGTAGATCTTTTTTTCAGCACGAAAACACTTGCAGATGGAAATGTGCTTTTGGCAGGGCATAGTTTTATCAGCGGTGCTCCGAATCTTGGCTACGACATGGCTTTGATAAAATGCGATACTTCAGGAAATTTTATATGGACAAGGAATATTGGCGGGTATTATAACGACCAGTCTTATGCAGTCAGTGTTTGCAATGATGGCGGCTATGCGTTATGCGGCATGACAGATAATAATTCTTCGTTCGGTGGATTTCCCGGTATTGCACGATTGGTTAAAACCGACAGCCTCGGTCTTTCAGGCTGCAACGAAACTACGAGGAACTATACTTCTGCAACTATTACATTAAATGATTCATTGGGTGTAATTGGAATATCATCTGTTTTTTCATCCGCATTTATAAACCTGCCATCTGCTTTTTCGGGAATTGATTCTACCCTATGCTTTACCACCGGAATTCAAAACGAAATATATACCGGTGAAAAAATCAGTTGTTACCCCAGCCCGGTTGAAGATATACTATATGTTGAGTACGCAAATAATAAGAATGCTGAATTGGAAATGTATGATGCCTTCGGAAAAAAGGTTTTAGCTTCACAATTAATGCAACAGGGTATCCATAGTGTTAATGTAAGCAAACTTGCACCGGGTATTTATTTTCTGAAAATTACGGATGCCAAACCGCTTTTCAGCAGCAAAATTATAAAGCTTTAGAATACACGCCTGCTCCTGTTTTTTCTTTCCGCAGTAGCGGGCAGGCAGGTAATTTCAATTGTTTGTGAACGGGCAAATTACAGCAAAATTTTTTTAAGCATCTTCTCGAAAATGCCCCACCTTGCGGGATGCCGGGGTGGCATATTTTTTACATCTGTATATTAATATATTAAAAAGAGACAAAGTGGAAAGCGTAAAAGAAAAGGAAAAAGTTTCCGAAAACAAAACCAAATGGACAGCCGACCCTGTGCACAGTGAAATAACTTTTAAAGTGAAACACATGATGATCACCACCGTGACCGGCATCCTCTCCGATTATCATCTCGATATAACGTCTGATGGAGAAAGGTTTTCAAATGTGAATGTAAACTTTATCGGGCAGACTTCATCCATCAGCACGGGCAATGAAAAGCGCGATACGCATTTGCGCTCGGCTGATTTTTTTGATATTGATAAATACCCGGCCATTATTTTTATTTCGCGTGATTTTAAAAGAGAAGAAGGAAATAATTTTAAATTAACCGGTGAGCTCACCATCCGCAATGTAACCAAACCCGTTACACTGGATGTTGTCTTTCACGGTAAAGAAAAAGACCCCTGGGGCGCCACCAAAGCCGGGTTTTCTGTTTCAGGAGTCCTGAATCGCACCGACTTCGGTTTGAAATGGAACACCCCGCTTGAATCTGGCGGCATGCTGGTAAGCGATGATGTAACAATAGCCTGCGAAATACAGGTTATGAAAACAGCATGACCTTACACTTCATTTTTATTTTATCTTATTAATCATTTATGCTCAGAAATTTTTATATCCTTCCTGCAATATGTATGCTTGCCGCATCAGCTGCACATGCGCAGCCCGGCTTCTGTAAAGATATTAGCCGGGTACCCGCTGCGTATGTTCGCTATCAGACTCCCGAATCAAAAAAGATTGTCTTTTCCAAAGAG
>Ga0134123_10000274_pt1 | contig 35340 bp, 34 predicted proteins | sample KB303_FD_96460 | JGI IMG/M metagenome (GOLD analysis project Ga0134123, IMG submission 96460) | Terrestrial soil microbial communities without Nitrogen fertilizer from Kellogg Biological Station, Michigan, USA - KB3-0-3 | ecosystem: Environmental > Terrestrial > Soil > Unclassified ...
CTGCACTTCGACGCAGTGCTGCACGACTCGCACGACGAGGATCACTATCACCTGAAGTCGATCACCTTTCCGCCAGCGATGGCGGGTCTGGCGATCGAGCCGGAGAAGCGTGGCGAGGAGCAGAAGCTTTCGGACGCCTTGCACAAGCTCGTCGCGGAGGATCCGTGCGTGCGCGTCGAGCACCACGCGAGCATGAACGAGACCGTGCTGTACGGGATGGGCGACCTGCACCTGCGCGTGATGCTCCAGCGCATGGGCGAGCGCTACGGCGTACGCTGCAAGACGCACGTGCCGAGCATTCCATACAAAGAGACGATCACGCGCCCGGCGCCAGGCCACCATCGTCACAAGAAGCAGACTGGCGGCGCAGGCCAGTTCGGCGAAGTGTATCTGCGAGTCGAGCCGCTCGAGCGCGGCCAGGGATTCGAGTTCGTCGACGAAGTGGTCGGCGGCGCGATTCCTTCGCAGTTCATTCCTGCGGTCGAGAAGGGCGTGCGTCAGATCCTGACCGAAGGTGCGATCGCGGGATTTCCGCTGCAGGACCTGCGCGTCATCGTCTACGACGGCAAGTATCACGCAGTAGATTCGAAGGAAGTCGCGTTCGTCTCCGCCGGGCGGCGGGCCTTCCTCAACGGTTTCCGCGAGGCCGGCCCGATCGTGCTGGAACCAGTCGTGCGCATCGAAGTAACGACGCCGAGCGGCGCGACCGGCGACATCACCGGCGATCTCGCCACACGCCGCGGGCGCGTCAGCGGGACGCAATCGCTCGCCGGCCTGCGCACGCGCATCAGCGCCCTGGTACCGCTGGCGGAGCTCACGGACTATCAGGCGCGCGTGAAGTCACTGACCGGCGGCGAAGGCACCTACACCATGGAGCTGAGCCACTACGACCCGGTCCCGGCGCGCAAGCAGCAGGAGCTGATGAAGGCGTTCAAGACGGTGGAAGAAGATTAGGTCTTCTTGAACTTGTACATCACCTGATCCGTCTTGTGGCGGATCGACTCGTCGAACACTTTCTTCTTGTGATCGTCGGCCGGGTTGGCGAACACCTGGCTTTCGCTGTCGAACTTCAGGCCCGCGGCTTCGAAGTCGCGCTTGAGGATCGCCGGGTCGATGCGATGCATGTCGGTGACCGTCTGCGTCGGCTCGCCGCCCGCGTTCGCGACGTGATCGACCACGACCACCACCGCGCCCGGCTTCAATGCCGGCACGAGCTGCGCCAGCGCTTTGGCAGCATCGGTCTGCGGCCACGAGCCATCCTTCGGCCGCCAGTACAGGTCGTGATAGCTCTGCATGAACAGCACTGCGTCCAGCGACGCAGGATCGAGCGTCACGGCATCGACCGGCGTCGTGACTTCCACGACGTTCGGCAGGCGGTTGTTGCCGTAACGCTTGGTCGGGCCGTCTTCCGAGAACTTCCGATACTCGGGATTGTTGTACGCGACCACTTTGCCGTCGGCGCCGACGACGCGCGACATCAGCTCGGTGTAGTAGCCGGAGGCCGCGAAGTAGTCGAGGGCGTGCAGGCCGGGCCGCAGCTCCATGAATGTCAGTACCTCGGCCGGGCGGCGCCACACATCCTGGTCTTTGTCTTCCTTCGAGCGCTCGGCATTGGCGATCGAAGCCTCGATGGCTGCTGTGTCAGCAGCGGGCGCGGGTGCTGCAGCTGCTGCCGCCTCCGGCGGCGGCGCTTCGGGCGCCTTGGCTTCCTCGTGCGATTTGCTGCCGCAAGCGGCGACCGCCAGGCCAATCATCAGATAGGGCGCCAGCAAAAATAAGCGTCGCATGGTCACTCCTCCGTCAATGCTTCTAATCGTTCTGCCAGGTTCGTCAGCTCGTGCTGCATGCGTTCGCGCTGCGCAGTTGTCAGCGACGCGTCGAGCGCTGCCAGCAGCGACAGGAACTGCTCGCGATTGCTCGCCTCTTTCGTCTTGTACTGCTCGGTCCACTGCGAGTCGGGATCGCGCAGCAGCGCGAGGATACGCTTCTCTGCCGTGTCACGGTTGCTAAAAGCGTCCCGCAATGCTGCGCGCCAATGCTGTTGGCTTTCGAGCCATTCTAGTGTCGTCGGCTGGAGGTGCTGCATCGTCTCGTCGACCAGACGCTTCTGTTCGTCGCTAATCGCGCCGGTCCAGCGCTTCAGCTGGCGCTGCGTGCTCTTGATCTGCTTGGCCTGCCACTTGCCGTCGCGGATCGCGTCGCGCTCGTCCTCCGAGCGTTCGTTGGATTTCTCTTCCAGATTCGTCAGGAGCTCCTCGACCTGTGCAGGCGTCAGCTCCAGCAGCAGGCGAGTCGCCTGCGGCGCGGTCTGTGCAGTGAAGTCGCCGAAGAATCCTTCGACACGATCGAAGGCACGCTGGAATGTATCGCGGCCCGAGGGTTGCGCGATCTGCGTCGAGAACTCACGCAGGAAGGTCGCGTAACGGCCCAGCTCGGATGCTCGATGCCATTCCAATGTCTGGCCCAGCCAGGCGCGCAGGTCCGAGCGCTGCTGATCGTCGAGCGAGACCAGATCCCCGATGTACCAGGCCGCGAGCGTGTCGAGCCGGTTGTACATGAGCTTCGCGCAACCGGCCGCGCTGGCCGCGAGCAGCAGCACGCAGAACAGGCGAAGGTAGCGACTGACAGTTGTTGGACGGCGTTGCACGGTCATCAGGGTAAAGGAGACTTGCGCGCGGCCAAAGAGTTCGGGATACAGTTGCAGCGTGCTGTACTGCTTTGACCTCCAACGCCTTGCCTAGGTCGGTTGCTTTCGCTGCTGCGGCGCTGGCGCTTGCCGCCGCGGGACTCGTGAACGCAGTCGACGATGCCAGCCTGACGATCGCACAGGTCGGCGGGGACGGCTGGAGTGCCGAGAACATCGCGATCGACTGGCACTTGCCGGATCGCGTCAGCGCGACGATCGGACGGCTGAAGCTGAATGCCGTCACGCAAGAATTACGCAACGTCCGTATCGAGTGCCCGCGCCTGCAACTCTCCGCTCGTGTGATCGCCTGTGAGCGTGCGCGCGTCGCGGCCAAGTGGCCGCTGATCGGTGCGCAGTCGCTGACAGCAAGGCTAGTCTATGGTCGTAGCGACGGATCGCTCGAAGCCGCGGTGAGCGGAATCAAACTGGGCGACGGCACGGCGAAAGTGGCGGGTTCGCTGCGCGGCGACGCCTGGACGTTCGACATCTCGCTCGCCGGCGTCACGTTCAACAACGAAAGCGGCACTCTCGCGACCGACAAGTTGAGCGCGCGCGTGCGTGGCAGCGCGCGGCAAAGCGGCAGCGACTGGCAGTTCAATGTCGACGTCAGTTCTTCGCAAGGCCAGGCGTATGCGCAGCCGATCTTTCTCGATTTCGGTGCACACGCGGTGCGTGCAAGTGCTGCCGGAAAGCTGCGCGGCAGTCGCGAGCTGACACTCGATCGCTTCACTCTCGACCACACGCAGGTCGCGCAAGCCAGCGGCAGCGCCACTCTCGACTTCATGAACGAGCAACCGCTGCGCTCGCTGACGTTGCACCGCGCAGCGCTCGAATTTCCCGGCGCGTATGAGAGCTACCTGCAGCCGCTGTTGCTCGATACGAATTTCAAGGCGATGCAGACGGCGGGAAAGATCGCGGGCGACATCGAGATGGTCGACGGCACTCCGACGCGCGTCGACCTCGCTCTCGACGATCTCACCTTCGACGCCGGTGCGCGGACCGTCGCGCTGCAGTCATTGGCAGGTGCAGTGCATTGGCGCGCCGATCCGCAGCAGCAGAGCGAAGACTCGATACTGCGCTGGAGCGGCGGAACGCTGCTTGGACTCGCGCTCGGCGCGAGCGAGCTGAGATTCAACAGCAGCGCTCGACAATTCAGGCTGCTGCAGCCGACGCGCATCCCGCTGCTCGACGGCGCGCTGGCGCTGGAGAGTCTGCGCATTCGCAACGCGGGTCTGCCGAGCGTCGCGTTCATGGTCGATGCGACGCTGGAGCCGATCGACGTCAAGCAGCTGTGCCGGACCTTCGGCTGGCCCGAGTTCGGCGGCCGCGTCGGCGGCACGATTTCCAAGCTGCGCATGCGCGAGGGCGTCGTGACGCTCGGCACGACGCTGAGCGCGCAAGTGTTCGATGGCAATGTCGCGCTCAGCGACGTGCTGTTGCAGGAGCCGTTTGGCAAGTGGCCGCGCTTTTCCGCCAACGTCGCGTTCGACAACCTGGATCTGGAGCTGATGACCGGCGCGTTCTCTTTCGGCCGCATCACCGGGCGTTTGTCCGGCCGCGTCGATGGCCTGCGGCTGTTCAATTGGGCGCCGGTCGCGTTCGACGCCCGGCTGTACACGCCGCCGGGCGATCGCTCGAAGCATCGGATCAGTCAGCGCGCGGTCGAGAATATCGGCAGCATCGGCGGCGGCGGCGCCGGCGTGACCGCCGCGCTGTCGAGCGGCTTCCTGCGCTTCTTCGACGACTTCAACTACGACCAGCTGGGCCTGTCCTGCCGGCTCGAGAACGACGTCTGTGCGATGACCGGGGTCGCGCCTGCACCGAATGGCGGCTACTACCTGGTCAAGGGCAAAGGCTTGCCGCGCATCGACGTCATCGGCAGCTCGCGGCGCGTCGACTGGCCGCGGCTGGTGCAGCAGCTGATCGCCGCGACGAAATCAGGTGGCCCAACCGTCAAGTAGTTGTCAGGCTTCAGCCTGACTCCATCCGTCAGGTAGCATTCACCGCTGGTTGCCAAGGAGCCCACGATGCTGCGCCATGCTTCGCTGAAACTGATCGCGTGCTGCCTCGCCCTGTCGGCCTGCGTGACGATCAACGTCTATTTCCCGGCCGCGGCGGCGGAAAAGGCCGCCGACAAGATCATCGAAGACGTCTGGGGCGGCGACAAATCGTCGGAGTCCGAGACCAAGCGCGAGGACAACAAGCAGACGGCGTTGCGCGACACGGCTGGGCAACGAATGCTGCTGGCTGCCGCCGCGTCGGTGCTGGACTTCATCGTCTCGCCGGCGCACGCGCAGGCCAATCTCAATGTCGACACACCGGCGATCCGGCAGCTGACCCAATCGATGGAAGCGCGCCACGCGCAGCTGAAGAAGTACTACGACGCCGGCTCGATCGGCCTGACGCGCGACGGCCTCGTGCAGGTGCGCGACCAGAATCTCGTGCCGTTGCCGGAGCGCAATAGCGTGCGCAAGCTGGTCGCCGAGGAAAACGCCGACCGCACGAACCTGTACCGCGAGATCGCCGCCGCCAACGGCCACTCGGAATGGGAGGCCGACATCCGCACGACGTTCGCCGAGCGCTGGGCGAGCAAGGCGCCGGCGGGGTGGTGGTATCAGGATGAATCCGGAGCCTGGAAGCAGAAATAGAAAAAAAAGAGCCCCGCATGTTGCGGGGCTCTTCGTTTCCAGGCCGACGATTTCTTCGAGTTGTTGGGTAGCGTGGCTAAAAAGGAAACGTTGCTCTGTCGCTCCAACCCTTCAGACCCCTAACGCCAGATACGAAAGATCCAGCGGCGCTTCCCTGGCGCTGTGTTTCGTCCCTCTTCCCCTTCGCGGTTGCCATCCCCGCTTCTCTGCCTCGAATCGCGTCGGGCGATTCCGATTGCATACAAAGGAGCAAGTGGCGTGCCTGCGGCATTTCGCCAGCCTGGAAACAAGGATTTAGGCTGCGGTGTGGCGACGATGCGACGCCACATCGCGCGCGGGTCGCGGTACGGTTGTAAAGATCGTCGACGGTTTTGATCTTCCTTCAACGTCCGCTCAGCGGAAGCTCGAGGCTGACCGCCACGCCGGTGTCGTCGGGCAGGTTGGTCGCGTTGACGGTGCCGCGATGGAAGTCGGCGATCAGCCGCACGATGTACAGGCCGAGCCCGAGATGCGGTTTGCCGTTCACACTGCTGCGGCTGGTGACCAGCGATTCGAACAGGCGGTTGTCCAGTTGCGGCGGCAGGAGCGGGCCCTCGTTGCGCACGGTCAGCGTGCACGAGCGCGGGCCGCGGGCCAGTTCTATCGCGATCGGTCCACCCTTGGGCGTGAAGTCGCTCGCGTTGTCCATGAGCTTGTCGAGCAGTTGCGCGATCAGGTCGGGCGAGCCTTCGACCAGGCACGGCTCTGCGGGAAGCTGCGTCTCGACGCGATGCTGCACGAACGTCTGCCGGTACGCCTGGCCCATGTTCTGGATCAGCTCGCGCAGATCGAAGCGCACGCGCTCGGTGTGCTCGATGATCTGCTCGACGCGCGTCGCCTCGCTGAGCGCGGTGAGAATCGCGTGCATGCGGTTCGTGCCGCTGCGTGCGCGCTCGATGTAGCTCTGCGACGGCTCCGGCAGTTTTTCCTCCGAGCTCAGGTTGTCGAGCGACGAGCTGACGATCGTCAGCGGCGTGCGCAGCTCGTGCGACAGCTTCGTGCCGAGCGTCTGCAGATAATTCGTGTACTCCTGCAGGCGGCCGAGCAACGTATCGTAGCTGCGCGCGAGTGCGCCGAGCTCGTCGCGCGCCTTCGTGTCGGGAATGTGCGGCTCGATCCTGCCTTCGGCCGTGAGAGCGGTGCTCGCCGCGCGGCTCAATCGACGGATGCGCAGCGACAAGCGCGCCGCGAACACGATCGTCACGACGATGACGAACAGCGTCGCGACCATCGTGAGATTCAGCAGGCGCGTCAGCGCGATTTCGCGCACCTGGACCAGCTGCTCGCCGGCTTGCTCGACGACGAGCGCGCCGAGATTCTGCTCGCCGTAAGGAATCGGCATGGCGGCCCGCACGAGCGAAGGCTCGCCGCCGGATTTCTCGAACCAGATCGCGCTGCGCTTGCCGGCGCGCGCCGTATCGACTGGCGCGCCCCACATTCCGTACGGAAGCCCATAGGGCACGGCACGCGCCGCGTCGCTGGAGAACAGCACGCGATAGATCGAGCGCGTGAAGCCCTCGTCATCGCGCCGCAGGCCGGGATATTGCGTCGGAGTCGCGACCGCGATCGAGCCCGCACGCGCGAGCAGCCAGCCGTGCGTGTCGACTACCGAGATGCGCACGCCATCCGGCGCGTACTGCTCGAGCCGCTGCTTCAATGCTTCTGAGCCGGTGTGAATCCACGCGAGCCCGCGCGTCTGCGCGACGATCGCATCCTTGGCGTCGAGCGCCTGTACAGCGAGTTGCGTCCCGAAGAGATTGAGCGGCGCACGCAGCTCGATCGCATAGCCCTTGCCAGTCTCGCGCCACGTGCCTTCGACGTACGGCACTTCATCTGCGGACAGTTTCCAGGGAGCGCCGACCTCGCACACGCGCACCAGCAGCGGCCCAGGCGCGATTGCGCTGATCGACCAGGCGCGCTCGTGGCCGAACTCATCGTGGATCAGCACGATCACGCGATCGGCTCCGGCTGCCGGCGGCAGCTCGTCGCGAGTCGGAACCTCGTAGTGCACCGCTGGCGCCGTGACTTCGACGTACAAGTGCATCGATCGTCCATACACGCCGACGCGCACCTTGGGCTCGGCGCCTTCCGCGCCCGGACTGGCGTTATCGAAGCCCGGCACCGCACGCGCAGGCTGCGGCCACTCGTCCGCGAAGCCGTCGAGCAACGGGCGCGTCATGAGGAGCGGTGCGAACAGGTCGCCGCGTGCCGGATCGAAGTCACGCCGCAGATCAGGAACGCGATACAGCAGCTCGGGCTCGCTCGCGACGACCCGGCTGAGCACCTGTGCAGTCGTCAGCAGCGCGTCTTCCTGCGCGCGCCGCAGTGTCGTTTCCATCTGCTGCGCGTACTGCCAGCCCGCCCAAGGCAGGATCAGCGTGAGAAGACTCAGCAGGAGCAGCTTGGTGCGAAGGGACATCTATTCCTTCCACCGGTACCCCATTCCGTACATCGTCTCGATGCTGTCGAAGGACTGGTCGATCGCCTGGAACTTGCGGCGGATGCGCTTCACGTGCGACGTGATCGTGTTGTCGTCGAGCACGACATTGGCAGCGTCCATGAGCTGCTGCCGGTTCTTGACGTGGCCGGGATTCTTCGCGAGCGCGTGCACGATCCAGAACTCGGTGAGCGTAAGGCCGAGCGGCTTTTCCTGCCATGTCGCGTGCAGCCGTGCAGTGTCGATCAGCAATGTGCCGCGCGTCACGATCTGGTCGCGATTCGACGGCTGCGTGAGCGCATCGATGCGGCGGAACAGCGCGGTCACGCGCGCCATGAGATGCGAGAGGCTCAGATCCTTGGTCAAGTAGTCGTCGGCGCCGAGGCGCAAGCCCGACACCGCATCGAGCTCGCTGTCGCGCGCGGTGAGAAAGATGATCGGCAGCTCGGCCGACAGCGAGCGCAGCTCACGACACAGCTCGAAGCCGCCTTCCGGCTCGTCGCGCAAACCGACGTCGATCACGGCGAGATCCGGCAGCCGCCCGCGGAACGCTTCGATCGCCTCCTTGCGCTCACCGTAGGTACGCACGGAATAGCCGTGACGCTGAAACGCCGCCGCGTAGTTGTCGCGGATCGCGGGCTCGTCTTCGACGATGGCGATGACTTTCTTCATGGGCACACAGTGTAGCGCCGCCGGATGCGCGCGGAATGTGCGCCACGATTGATCACAATCTGCCCCGAGCCTGACGCCCGTCATGCGCCGTCGATCCGCACCGCTGGCCTGAAATAGCCTCCATGCGCGTTCTACAGAATACGGCGGTTTCGAGACCTGATCGCGGGCAGCGGCGGCGGGAGGTTACTTGGGCGTGGCTTTCGCTGCTGACGTTGGTCCTGTGCTGGGACGCGTCAGCGCGCCTCGAAGCGCGTATTTCGCCGCCGCGCGTGCGGATCGCGCACGCGGGCGAGCGCTCAGAAAGCGTTGATACCGGTGAGGGCACGTCCGACCGTTAGCTGATGCACGGTCTCCGTTCCCTCGTACGTGATCACGCTTTCCAGATTCAGCGCGTGCCGGATCGGCACGTACTCGACGCTGATCCCAGCGCCACCGAGCAGATCGCGCGCATCGCGCGCCACTTCGATCGCGCCGCGCGTGTTGTGCCATTTCGCCATCGAGACCTGCGTCGGCTGCATCTGCCCCGCATCCTTCAGGCGACCGAGCTGCAGCGACAGCAGCTGCGACGTCGTGATCTTCCTCGCCATCTCGGCGAGTCGAATCTGCACGGCCTGCGTTGCAGCGAGCGGCTTGCCGAACATCATGCGCGACTTCGTGTAGTCGATCACTTGCGCGAGACAGGCCTGCGCTGCGCCAGTCACGCCCCAGCTGATGCCGTAACGCGCCTGCGTGAGACACGACAGCGGGCCTTTCAGTCCCGAGACGTTCGGCAGCACGTTCTGCTCCGGCACGACGACGTTGTCGAAGAACAGGCTGGACGTTACTGAGGCGCGCAAGCTCATCTTGTGCTTGATGACGTTGGTCGTGAAGCCTTTGAAGCTCTTCTCGACCAGGAAGCCCTTGATGCCTTCCTCGGTCTTCGCCCAGACGATCGCCAGATCCGCGATCGAGCCGTTGGTGATCCACATCTTCGCGCCGTTCAGCACCCAGTCCTTACCCTGGCGGCGTGCCACCGTCTTCATGTTCGCGGGATCGGAGCCGCCGTGCGGCTCGGTGAGCCCGAAGCAACCGATGACTTCGCCGCGCGCCATGCGCGGCAGCCACTTCTGCTTCTGCTCCTCGCTGCCGAAGGCGTAGATCGGATACATGCACAGGCTCGATTGCACCGAAACGAAGCTGCGTAAACCCGAATCGCCGCGCTCGAGCTCCTGGCAGATCAGCCCGTATGAAACTGCGTTCAGGCCGGCGCAGCCGTAACCGTGAATCGAGCTGCCGAGCAGCCCCAGCTCTGCGACCGCGGGAATCAGCTCGCGCGGAAAGCGCTCATCCTCGAAGCACTCGCCCACGATCGGGATCACCTGGTCGTCGACGAACTTGCCGACCGAATCCTGAACGAGGCGCTCCTCGTCGCTGAGCATGCTGCGGACGTTGTAGAGATCGAGCGGGTCGAGCTCGGCGGCGACAGTCGCTTGGGGCGTGTGGGCAATGGCAGACATAAGGCTCTCCTCGGCGGCCTGGAATGATAGCGCCTTGTCCGGCCTTTCGCCGCAGCGTAGCGTACGCGGCCATGCGCACCGTGAATCAATGGCTCGATGAGTACGGCGCGAGCCATCGCAACCCTGCGAACAAGCTGCTGCACTGGATTTGCGTGCCGATCATCGTCGTCAGCATGGTCGGCCTGCTGTGGTATTTGCCGGTGCCGCAAGCGTTGCGCGCCGTGTCGCCGTTGTTGAACTGGGGCACGGTTCTGCTGGTCGGAGCCGTGGTGTACTACGTGGCGATATCGTGGTCGCTCGCGCTCGGCATGGTGCTGTTCGCGGGCGCGGTGCTCGGATGCCTGGTGTGGTTGCAGACTCTGCCGTGGCCGTTATGGACCCTCTGCCTGGGGCTGTTCGTTGTCGCCTGGATCGGTCAGTTCATCGGACATCATTACGAAGGCCAGCGACCGTCGTTCTTCAAAGACGTGCAGTTCCTGCTGATCGGGCCGTTGTGGCTGCTGAGCTTCGTCTACCGCAAGTTGGGCATCCGTTACTAGAAAATTCGACGAAGAGGAGAAGTCATGGTGCATCGATTCCTGAAGGTTGCAGTGGTGGCAGCGGCACTGATCGCCGTCGCAGCCTGTGAAACCGTCAACCCGTACACGAACGAAACGCAAACGAGCAAAGCCGCGAAGGGTGCGGGCATCGGCGCCGCGGCCGGAGCAGTGGTCGGCCTGCTCACCAAAGGCGACAAACTGCAGAACGCTCTGATCGGTGCCGGTGTCGGCGCACTTGCAGGCGGCGGCGTCGGCTACTACATGGACGTGCAGGAAAAGAAGCTGCGCGACCGTCTCGCGGGAACGGGCGTGAGCGTCACGCGCATGGGCGACAACATCACGCTCAACATGCCGAGCAACATCACGTTCGCGCTGAACAGCGCCGACCTGAATGCGCAATTCTTCAACGCGCTCGACGGCGTGTCGATGGTGCTGAAAGAGTACGACAAGACCGTCGTCGAGGTCGCCGGTCACACCGACAGCTCCGGCAGCGATCAGTACAACCAGGCGCTCTCGGAGCGCCGCGCGCAAGCAGTCGCGGGTTATCTGTCGAGCCACGGCGTGAAGACGCAGCGCTTGATTACGATCGGCGCCGGCGAAGCTCACCCCATGGCGTCCAACGACACGGAGCAAGGCCGCTCCGCCAATCGCCGCGTCGAGCTGACGATCGTCCCCGTCACCAAGGGCTGATTCGCCGCTCCAAAAAAAGAGGGCCGGTTCGCACGAACCGGCCCTTTTTCTTTTTGCCTGTGGGTCAGCCTTTAGCCTGACTCCTATGCTTCCAGCGGCTCCGCCACGATCCCGCGCAGCTTCTTGATCGCATTCGCCTCGATCTGCCGGATGCGCTCCGCCGACACGCCATAGCGATCCGCCAGTTCGTGCAGCGTCGCCTTGTCTTCGGTCATCCAGCGGCTGCGCAGGATGTTCTGGCTGCGCTCGTCGAGCGTCTCCAGCGCCTGCGAAAGTCGCTCGGCCGTGTCTTCGTCCCACTGCTCGCGCTCGACCGCGACCGACGGATCGGCCTCGGGGTGCTGCAGATAGGCCGACGGCGAATACGCGCCGTCTTCGTCGTCCGCGTCCGGCGCCGGATCGAACGACAGGTCGCGCGAGCTCAGCCGCTGCTCCATGTCGGTGACTTCCGCGGCCGTCACGCCGAGGTCTGCGGCGATCGCACGCGTCTCGGCATCGTTCAGCCAGCCGAGATTCTTTTTGAAGCGGCGCAGGTTGAAGAACAGCTTGCGCTGCGCCTTGGTGGTGGCGATCTTCACCAGCCGCCAGTTGCGCAGCACGTACTCGTGGATCTCGGCGCGGATCCAATGCACGGCGAACGAGACCAGGCGCACGCCGACGCCCGGGTCGAAGCGCTTCACCGCCTTCATCAGGCCGATGTTGCCTTCCTGGATCAGGTCACCCATCGGCAGGCCATAACCGCCGTAGCCGCGGGCGATGTGTACGACGAAACGCAGGTGCGACAGCACCAGCTGACGTGCGGCATCGAGGTCGCCGCCTTCCTGGAGGTGGCGCGCGAGCGCGAGCTCCTCTTCACGCGTCAACACGGGGATGCGCGACACGCGTTCAACGTAGGCTTCGAGACTCCCGACCGGACCGGCCAGGACGAGGTCGGTGGTCGGACGGACTAGAGCAGTGCTCATTTCGAAGATATCTCTCCTTGGAGTGGGTCTGGAGTTTAGCAATCGAGCCATTGGAGTGCTAACGGGGGCGAAAAGTTCCTCGCCGGCGGGCCCTTTGAGGCACGCCTGATGCTTGTCCAAGTGCTTGATTGGAGAGGCTGAAAGGACCGATAGTTCCCGGCCGGAAGGTTACGTTGGCTCAATCTTCCGCAGGTGCCTCGTCGCCGCGATATAGGACCCCAGCCAGCCGAGTGCGATGCCGCTACCGAGCAGGATGGCGGTGGCCTCCGGACCGAGGGCGCCGAGCTCGAAACTGCTCCCGTAGAGGCCCGCTAGCCTGCTGATGGGCTCGCGCAGCACGGCCAGGGCCACGAGGGTGATCACCCAGGCGGTCGCGGCGCCCCCCAGGCCGTACCAGAAGCCGTTGTACAGAAATGGCCGACGCACGAACGCGTCGCTCCCGCCGACCAACTTGGTGACTTCGATTTCGTCGCGGCGGTTCTGGATGTCGAGCCGGATGGTGTTGCCGACGATCACCATCACGCCGAGACCCAGCACCGCGGCCGCGAGAATCAGCCCGCGCTGAAACGCCTCGAGGATCGCGTTGAGCCGATTGACCCAGGCCGTGTCGAGCTGCACGACCTCGACCGAGGGCAGCGCGCGGACATCGGCTGCGAGGCTCTGCAGATTCGCGGTGTTCGTGTATGCGGCGGCAGGCCGAACGACGATCGTGTGCGGCAGCGGATTTTCGTTCAGTGCATCGATCGCGTCGCCGAAGCCGGAGCCGCGGCGGAATTCCTTCAGCGCTTCATCCGCCAGGATCAGCTGCACTTCAGCCACGTCGCGTCGCTGACGGATGCGCTCGGCCGTGCGCCGTGCTTCCTCCGCCGACGTCGGTCGCTTGAGGAACACCGTGAGATCGACCGCGCGATTCCAGTTGCCGGTTGCAATCTGTGCGTTCGCGACCAGCAGGTGCAAGCAGGCCGGCAACGCCAGCGCGATGCCGATCACCAGAATCGTCAGTGTCGTCGCGAGCTTGTGCTGCGCCAGCCGGCCGAGCGAGCCGATCCCTGTCTGCAAATGCCGCATGAACCAGGCGGTCACGGCTTCGCTCCCTGATCGGCACCGAGGAGCTTGCGCGGGTCGAGCAGCTTCTCGCCGGTTGTGGGCGCAGCTGCCTCGACGACCCGGCCGGCCTCGAGCCGCACGCGGCGCACCGGAAAATGCTCCAGCAGATAGATGTCGTGGCTCGCGACCAGCACCGTTACGCCGACTTCGTTGAAGCGGCGGAAGATCTTCATCACTTCGAGCGACAAGTCGGGATCCAGGTTGCCGGTCGGCTCGTCGGCGATGAGGATCGGCGGCTTCGTCACGACCGCGCGCGCGATGCCGACGCGTTGCTGCTCGCCCGTCGAGAGCTCGAGCGGCGCGCTCTGCTCGCGCCCGAGCAGGCCGACCTGGTCGAGCGCCGCGCGCACGCGCTTGCCGATTTCCTTGGTGCCGACGCCGGCGATGATCAGCGGCAGCGCGACGTTGTCGAAGATCGTGCGGTCGTGCAACAGCTTGTGATCCTGGAACACCATGCCGATCTGGCGGCGGTAGGCGGGCACCTTGCCGCGGCCGATACCGGCGACGTTCTGGCCATTGACGATCAGTTGGCCGCGACTCGGCCGCTCGATCAGCGCGATCAGCTTCAGCAGGCTCGACTTGCCCGCGCCGGAGTGGCCGGTGACGAACACGATCTCGCCCGCAGCGATCTCCAGCGACAGGTCGCTGAGCGCCTCGCGGCCGTTCGGATAGCGTTTGAAGACGTGGTCGAAGCGAATCATTCTTCGCGTTTTAGCAGCGCATCGACGAAGGCGACAGGTTCGAACTCGGCGAAATCCTCGGCGCTCTCCCCGATGCCGATGTAGCGGATCGGCAACTGCAACTGGCTCGCGATTGCGAAGACGATGCCGCCTTTCGCGGTGCCGTCGAGCTTGGTCAGCACGATCCCGGTGACACCGAGCGCCTCGTTGAACAGACGCGCCTGCTGGAGCGCATTCTGTCCCTGGCTCGCATCGAGCACCAACAATACTTCGTGCGGCGCGCGCTCGTCGACGCGAGCCATCACGCGCTTCACCTTCTTCAACTCATCCATCAGATTCGACTGCGTGTGCAGACGGCCTGCGGTGTCGGCGAGCAGCACATCGATGCGCCGAGCCTTTGCCGCCTGAAGTGCATCGAACACCACAGCGGCCGGATCCGCCCCAGCGGCCTGCGCGATCACAGTCACGTCGTTGCGCTCGCCCCAGATTTGCAGCTGCTCGACCGCGGCAGCGCGAAAGGTGTCGCCGGCGGCGAGCATGACCTTGAGTCCATGCTGCTTCAGCAGTCGCGCGAGCTTGCCGATCGTCGTGGTCTTGCCTGCGCCATTGACACCGACCACGAGGATGGCGAACGGCGCGGCACTGCGCTCGATCGCGAGCGGCCGTTGCGTCGGCCGCAGGATGTCGAGCAGCGAGCTGCGCAGCGCATCGAGCAACGCGTTGAGATCGGCGAGCTCTTTGCGTGCGACCTTGCGGCGCAGCTCGTCGAGAATGCGATTCGTGGTTTCGACGCCGACGTCAGCGGTGATCAGCCGCGTCTCCAGCTCGTCGAGCACCGTGTCGTCGATGCGGCCTGCGGGCAACAGGTTCGCGAGGTCGTAGGTCAACCACGAATCGCCGCGGTTGAGCTTCTCGCGCAGCCGCTTGAAGAAGCCGGACTGCGCGGCGTTGCCACGCTCGTCGGGCTTGTCTTCTGTCTTGGATTTGAACCCGAACATCGCTAGGCGGGATCACACTGGCTCGCAAAAGGAGCGCCAGATTCTATCAGCTATGATCCGCGCACGATGCCGCCCCCAGCGAACCGACTACGCATCATCGGCGGCCGCTGGCGCGGCTCGCGCATCGTCTTTCCGGCGCTCGCGGCTATCCGGCCTTCGCCCGACCGCGTGCGCGAGACGCTCTTCAACTGGCTGCAACAACAGATCGTGGGCGCGCGTTGCCTGGATCTGTTCGCGGGCAGCGGAGCGCTGGGTCTCGAGGCGCTGTCGCGCGGTGCCGCGCACGTGACTTTCGTCGATCGCGAGCCGCAGGTCGGCCGTCATCTCGCGCAAACGCTGGAACGGCTCGGCAGCCGCGATGCGACCGTCGTCGTCGAGGACGCGCCGCGCTTCCTGCTGCGTCCTGCGCAGCCGTTCGACATCGTCTTCCTCGACCCGCCATTCGACTCGACGGTGCTGGAGCAGGTCGCGAGCCGGCTGCAGCAGGGTTGGCTGGCGCCGGGTGCTCATATCTACGTGGAATGTCCAGCCGATCGTTCGCTCTCGACCCTGCCGGCGCAGTGGGTCGTACACCGTACCAAGCGCGCCGGTCAGGTCGGCTATCATCTGCTGCGAGCCAGCGACTCAGCCAAAGAGGTTCCGCCATGACCGGCGCTCTGTACCCAGGCACGTTCGACCCGATCACCAATGGCCATCACGACCTGGTGCGCCGCGCAGTCGACATCTTCGGGCGCGTGCTGGTCGCCATCGCCGCGAATCCCGGCAAGGCGCCGCTGTTCACAGTCGACGAGCGTGTCGAGTTGGCGCGTGAAGTTCTGCGCGACATTCCGAACGTCGAGGTCACCGGCTACACGGGTTTGACCGTCGACTTCGCGCGCCAGCACGGTTTGCGTGTCGTCGTGCGCGGCCTGCGCGCCGTATCCGATTTCGAGTTCGAGTTCCAGCTCGCGACGATGAGCCGGCATCTTTCGAATCAGGTCGACTACGTGTTCCTCACGCCGGCCGAGCGCTTCAACTTCATCTCCTCGTCCCTGGTGCGCGAGATCGCCAGCTTCGGCGGCAACGTCAGCCAGTTCGTGCATCCCGCCGTCGAGACCGCCCTGCAACGTGCCTGGGCCCGACGCAAAGCCTGAATCCTTCCGAAAGTCCCACGTCCATAAAGTTGGCGTCCATGAAGATCGCACTGCTCCGTTCGCGTGTCGCTTTCCTGTTCCTCGTCGCGCTGTTCGCGCCGCTGCTCGCCGCAGCCGACGCGCCGGCGAAACCGCCGAAAGCGGCGATCGCGAGTCAGCACGAGTTGGCGACGCAGGCTGGAATGGAGATCCTGAAGCAGGGCGGTAATGCCTTCGATGCGGCGGTTGCCGTGAGCTCGACACTCGCAGTCGTCGAGCCGAGCAGCTCGGGACTCGGCGGCGGTGGGTTCTGGCTGCTGCATCGTGCGTCCGATGGATTCGAGACGATGGTCGACGCGCGCGAAGTCGCGCCGAAGGCGGCAACGCGCGACATGTTTCTCGACGACCAAGGCAATGTTGTCCCCGGCCGCTCGACCTCGACAGCGCTTGCCGCTGCCATTCCAGGAGAGGCTGCGGGTTGGGCGTATCTCGCGACGAAGTACGGCAAGCTGCCGTTGAAGACGAGCATGCAGCCCGCGATTCGCATCGCGCACGAGGGTTTTGCGCTCAACACGCGTCTGCGCGGCGGCATCGAAGCCAAGAAGAATCTGTTTCAGGCTGGCGCTGCCGCGAAGATCTTTCTGGTGAAAGGCGAGGTGCCGGCGGTCGGCACGATCATCAAACAGCCGGAGCTGGCGCAGATTCTGACGGCGGTTGCCGAGCAGGGACCCGATGGCTTCTACAAAGGCGCGGTGGCCAAGCGCATGGTCGAAGGCGTGCGCAAGCTCGGCGGCATCTGGTCGCTGGAGGATTTCGCGAGCTATCGGGTCGCCGAGCGCAAGCCGTTATACGGCGAGTATCGCGGCGCGCGCATCGTCGCCGCGCCGCCGCCGTCTTCGGGCGGCACCACGATCATCGACGCGCTCAACATTCTCTCGGCCTTCGATCTGCATGCAGTCGACAGCGGTACGCGCAAGCACCTCATCGTCGAAGCGATGCGACGTGCGCATCGCGATCGCGCCGAGTATCTGGGCGATCCGGATTTCGTGCAGGTCCCCACCGACCGGCTGATCCATCCGTTCTACGCAGCCGGCCAGCGCACCACGATCCGCATGGATCGCGCGACGCCGAGCGAGATGCTGCCGAGCAGTGCCGCGCCGAATGCCGGCACGGACACTTCGCACTTTTCGGTCATCGATGCCGAAGGCAATCGCGTAGCCGGCACGCAGTCGATCAACTTGTTCTTCGGCTCGGGGCTCATGGTGCCGGGTACCGGCGTGATGCTGAACAACGAGATGGACGACTTTGCCGCGAAGGCCGGCGCGCCGAACGGCTTCCGCCTGGTCGGCGCGGATGCGAACGCGATCGCGCCCGGCAAGCGGCCGCTGTCGAGCATGACGCCTACGTTCATCGAGAAACCGGATGGGCTGATGATCGTGGGCTCGCCCGGCGGGAGTGTGATCATGACCGTGGTGCTGCTCTCGACGCTCGATTGGATGGACGGCGTGGCGCCCGAGGAATTCATCAAGAAAGCCCGCTTTCACCACCAGTACATGCCCGACGCCATCACGTTCGAGCCGGGCGCGCTGACGGATGAGGAGAAGCAGACGCTGCAGAAGTACGGTCACACGCTGCGCGAGTCGCGGATGCCGGGCAACGCACAGATCGTGACGTGGGATTACAAGAGCGGCGAAGTGAAGGCCGTGTCGGATCCGCGCGGCGTCGGCGTTGGCGTCGTCTACTGACGCTGACATTTCGGACAGAAGTACGTCGAGCGCTGCCCCTGCACGAAATGCTTGATCGGTGTGCGGCACACGCGGCACGGCTCGCGCGTGCGCTCGTAGACGAACAGCTTCTGCCGAAAATACCCGGGCGATCCTTCCGGATTCACGTAGTCGCGCAGCGTCGTACCGCCCGCGCGAATCGCCGAGCGCAACACAGCCTTGATCGATTTCACCAGCGCATCGAACTCAGCTCGCTGGATGCGCTTCGCCGAGCGCCGCGGATTGATCCGGGCGCGGAACAGCGCTTCGCTCGCGTAGATATTGCCGACACCTACGACGACCTGACCGTTCATGATGAGCTGTTTGATCGCAACGCTGCGGCCGGCGGCCGCGCGCGCCAGGTACGCACCGTTGAACTCCCGCGAGAGCGGCTCAGGCGCGAGCGATCTGAGCAGCGGATGCTGCAAAGGATCTTCGCGAGTCCACAGCAGACTGCCGAACCGACGCGGATCGTTGAAGCGCACGCACAGGCCGGAGTCGAGCACGATGTCGACGTGATCGTGCAGCGCTGGTGCGACCGAGCTCGGCATCAGCCGCAGGCTTCCCGACATTCCCAAGTGCAGGATCATCGTGCCGCGCTCGAGATCGAACAGCAGGTATTTCGCGCGCCTGCGCAACTCACGTAGCCGCTGACCGGCCGCCTCTTCGGGCAACTCGCGCGGCACGCGCCAGCGCAGCCGCGGCTCGCGAACCAGGACCGACTGGATGACCCGGCCGCGCACGGCTGGCTCGATGCCGCGGCGCGTCGTTTCGACTTCAGGAAGCTCGGGCATTCGGACCTTTGGCGAGCGCCGCGGGTTGAAGACTGTGAGATCACCATCACAGTATCCACCACGGCTCCGCACCGCAGGTCACATCCCTTGAACGGAGCAGGGAATTGCTCATTTGAGGTCACGGGGGGGCTCCGCTATAGTCCCGCGACCTCGATTTTCCTTAATACGAAAACGTGCGCGCCGGGCGCCGTAGGTACCCACAGTGAACCTCGAATTTCTCTATGGAATTCTGAACCTTAGTTTCTGGTCGTACGTCGTCGTGACGTTCCTGATGGTGCAGTTCACCTTCATGGGCGTCACCCTCTACCTGCATCGCGACGCGACCCATCGCAGCCTCGACCTGCACCCCGCGCTGCGCCATGTCTTCCGTTTCTGGCTGTGGCTGACCTCGGGCATCGTCACCAAGGAGTGGGTGGCGGTTCACCGCAAGCATCACGCCCGCTGCGAGACGGCTGACGATCCGCACAGCCCGGTCATCTTCGGTCTGAAGAAGGTGTTGCTCGAAGGCGCGGAGCTCTACCAGCTGCAGGCGCGCAATGCCGAGACGCAGGAGAAGTTCGGCCGCGGCACGCCCGACGACTGGATGGAACGCAACGTCTACGCGCGCTATCGCAACTACGGCATCGCCGGGCTGTTCTTCATCGACCTGCTGCTGTTCGGCGTGCCCGGCATCATTGTTTATGCCGTGCAGATGATGGCGAACCCCGTCATGGCCGCCGGTGTGATCAACGGCATTGGCCACTACTACGGCTATCGCAACTTCGAGTGCCCGGACGCTGCGCGCAACATCGTGCCGTGGGGCTTGCTGGTCGCGGGCGAAGAGCTGCACAACAATCACCACGCATTCCCGAGCTCGGCGAAGTTTTCGATCTATCGCTGGGAGTTCGACATCGGCTGGATGTGCATCCGCGTGTTCCAGGTGCTGCGGCTCGCGCGCGTCATTCGCGTCGCGCCGGAGCCGGCGCACGTCGAGCCGCGCAAGCACATCGATCTCGAGACCGTGCGCGCCGTGATCGTCAATCGCATGCACGTGCTGCGCGCTTACACGCGCCACGTGATGCTGCCTGTGTTCCGCGATGAGCTGCGTATCGCCGGCGGGAAACTGAGCCGTCGCGTCCGCAAATTGCTGGTGCGCGAGCCGGTGCTGCTCGACAACACCGCGCAATCGCGTCTGCGTGAAGTGCTGGCGTCGAACCAGGCGCTGCAGACCGTGCATGAGTTCCGCGAGCGTCTGCGCCAGATGTGGAGCGGCGCGAACATGAGCAACGAGAAGCTCGTGCAGCACCTCAAGGACTGGATCGCGCAGGCCGAGGAGAGCCGGATCAAAGTGCTGCAGGACTTCGCCGCGACGTTGCGTGGCTACGCGATGCAGCCGGCGTAAGCGAAAGAGCAGACACCAGAAAGAAAAAGCCCGCCGAAAGGCGGGCTTTTTTTATTTGATCTTGGTCTCTTTGTAGACCACGTGCTTGCGGACCTTCGGGTCGAATTTCTTGACCTCCATCTTGTCCGGATGGAGCCGCTTGTTCTTGGTCGTGGTGTAGAAGTGGCCGGTGTTGGCCGACGACAGCAGCTTGATCTTTTCACGCATCTCTATTCTCCTCGCCCGGTCAGAGCTCGACGCCCTTGGCGCGCAGCTCGCGGACCACGACGTCGATGCCCTTCTTCTCGATGGTGCGCAGGCCGCGCGTGGAGACGCGCAGGCTCACGAAGCGGCGCTCGCTCTCCAGCCAGAAGCGCTGCACGTGCAGGTTCGGCAGGAAGCGCCGGCGACGCCGATTGTTGGCGTGGGACACCGTATTGCCGGTCATCGGCCGCTTGCCGGTGATCTGACAGACTCTGGACATGGCTGCGATCCCTAAAAAGAGTCGCGCTTTATACCAGCCAATGACTTGAGAGGGAAGGGGATTTACAGCAACCCGCGCTCGGCGAAGGACTCGCAGACCCCGTCCCCGACGACCAGGTGGTCGAGCAGGCGGACCTCGATCAGCGCCAGCGCCTCCTTGAGCCGCTGGGTGACCATCTGGTCGGCCACGCTCGGTTCGGCCACGCCGGACGGGTGGTTATGGGCCAGGATGACGGCGGCCGCATTGCGGGCCAGGGCCTGTTTGACCACTTCCCGCGCGTGGACGTTAGCCGTATCGAGGGTGCCGCGGAACAGCTCGTCGAAGGCGATGACCCGGCGCCGGTTGTCGAGCCACAGGCAGCAAAAGACCTCGTAGGAGAGGTCCCGCAGGCGCATCTGGAGAAATTCCCGGGTCGCGCGGTCGTCGTTGAGCTGCAGACCTGTCCGCAGCGGCTCTTGATAGTGCCGGCGCGCCAGCTCCAGTGACGCCTGCAGGACTACATACCGTGTCGGACCCAGCCCGCGCGCTGCGCACAGCCGCTGCGGCTCCGCTGTCAGCAACCCTCGCAGAGAGCCGAACTCGATCAGGAGTTGCCGAGCAACATCGAGCGCACTGTGCCCGCGCACGCCGGTTCGCAACAGAATCGCGAGCAACTCGGCCTCGGTCAGGACGCTCGGCCCGCGCTCGAGCAGCTTTTCCCGCGGCCGCTCGCGTTGCGGCCATTGGCGTATCGACATCCGCTGTCCTCGGGGTGGGCCTGGGCCGCAATTGTGCCGGTGCATCTCGCCATGCGGCTTCGGAATACCTCGATACTGCGCCTCGTTTGATGCGCCCGAGGGCCGCCCCCATAATCCGCCCATGAGTCCGCAGCCCCGCAAGATCCTGCTCGGCGTGACGGGTGGGATCGCCGCCTACAAGAGTCCGGACCTCGTGCGCCGCCTCATGGAGCACGGTGCCGAAGTTCAGGTCGTGATGTCGCGCGGCGCGCAGCAGTTCGTGACCGCGCTGACGTTCCAGGCAGTCTCCGGACGGCCGGTCCGTAACGATTTGTGGGACCACGCAGCGGAAGCTGCGATGGGACATATCGAGCTGGCGCGTTGGGCCGACGAGATCGTCGTTGCGCCGGCGACGGCCGAGTTCATCGCGCGCCTCACGCACGGCTTCGCGGACGATCTGCTCGCCACGATTTGTCTCGCCACGACGGCCCGCATCACGCTGGCACCCGCGATGAATCGCCAGATGTGGGCGAACGCTGCCACGCAAGCGAACGTGCAGATCCTGAAGGAACGGGGAGTGCGGTTGCTCGGGCCGGCGAGCGGCGAGCAGGCGTGCGGCGAAGTCGGCGTCGGCCGCATGCTCGAACCCACGCAGATCGCCGATGAGATCTTCACGACGCGCGGCGGCGCGGGACCGCTGCACGGCCTGAAGGTCGTCGTCACGGCCGGACCGACGCGCGAGGCGATCGATCCCGTGCGCTTCATCAGCAATCGCAGCTCGGGAAAAATGGGCTATGCGGTCGCGCAGGCCGCGCGCGAAGCCGGTGCGGAAGTAGTGCTGGTGAGCGGGCCTGTACAGATTCCGACGCCGCGCGGAGTTGAGCGCGTCGAGGTGGAGAGCGCGGAGCAGATGCTCGAAGCCGTGCGCGGCAATCTCGTCGGCGCGCACATCTTCATCTCCGCGGCCGCGGTTTCCGATTACCGCGCGCACCAGGTCGCCGACGAGAAGATCAAGAAGACGAGCGACACGATGAGTCTGTCGCTGGCACGCGCTCCGGACGTGCTCGCGACGATCTCACGCTCCGAGTCGCCGCCGTTCCTGGTCGGCTTCGCGGCCGAAACCCAGCACGTCGAGCGCAACGCGCTCGCCAAACTCACCGGCAAGAATCTCGACATGATCGCAGCCAACAAGGTCGGCGAGGGGCTGGCGTTCGACAAGGACGAGAACGCACTGACGGTGTACTGGCCGGGCGGCGGCAAGCGTGAGCTCGCATTCACCAGCAAGCTCGCCCTGGCGCGGCAGCTCGTCGAAGTCATCGCCGAGCGTTATCAGGCGAGCAACAAAACCCGCTCTTTCACGACGAAATCCAAGAGTCCCGCTCATGCCAGCTGATGGAGCGCACGCCACCGGCGCGCGCCGCCGGCTCGAGGTGCGCATCCTCGATCCGCGCATCGGCCGCGAATACCCGCTGCCGCAGTACGCCACGCAAGGCTCCGCAGGAGTCGATCTGCGTGCCTGCATCGACGCGCCGCTCGAGCTGAAACCCGGCGACACGCAGCTCATTCCATCGGGCATCGCAATTCACCTGGAGGACGCCGGCTACGCGGCGCTGGTTCTGCCGCGCTCGGGCCTCGGGCACAAGCACGGCATCGTGCTCGGCAATCTCGTCGGGCTGATCGACTCCGACTACCAGGGCCAGGTGTTCGTGTCGTGCTGGAACCGCGGTCAGACGACGTTCACGATTCAACCGGGCGAGCGCATCGCGCAGCTCGTGATCGTGCCGGTCGTGCAGGTGGAGTTCGAGGTGGTCGAGGAGTTCGCGCAATCCCAGCGCGGTGCGGGCGGCTTCGGCAGCTCCGGCCGCGGCTGACTCGGATCAGCCCAATTCTGATCAGCGAATCCCCTTCAGTTCCTTGAAGCGCTTGATGTCACTCGCGAAGGACTCCTGCAGCTGCGTCTGCTCCCTGCGGTTCGCGTCCAGCGATTGCTCGTAGACGCGCAAGCCGTTCACCAAATTGACCATCTCCGCCGCGAGATGTTCGGGCAGCGGCGGGGCATTCGGTTTGTCGCTGTACGGCTTGAAGCGTGCGATAGACGCTTGGATTCGTTGCTGGCGCTCCCGCAGACCGGTGATGTTCTGCTCGGTGAGGCGGTACTGCGCGGACAACATCTCGAGCCGCTGGTCGCGCAGTCGCTCGATGTCTTCGACGGTCAGATAAGTCTCGATGAGAGTGCGGTCGCGCAGGTCCCGCGTCTCCCTTTCCTTACGCACCTTCCCTTCGGCGGCTTCGCGCTCCAGCCGCTTGAGGCGCGTCGCCTCGCCCTCGATCAAGCGCACCTGCATGCCGTGATCGTTCAGCACTTCGGTATCCATGCCCGCGCATTCCGCCGGCATGCTGTCGCCGTAGTGGGTCTGGCCGTTGCGGTCCTTGCAGCGAAAGAAGGCCTCGCGCGACGAACGCTCTGCAGCCGTGGCGGCATAAGCCGTTCCCACCAGGACGATCGTTGTCGCGATGATGCGAATCCCGCGCATATTGGCTCGAGCCGCTGTAACCGCGGCTATTGTGCCGGAGCAACCCTGCCGGTCAAATTTTTACGACTTTTGTCCAGGTGGGCGCCGTCAAGCGACGCCATACTGGCCGCGGTAAGCCCGTGTTGCCGCCAGCTGGCTGGCGTTGCCGGAGCGCTCCAGATAGTCGACCAGGTCGGCGAGCTTGAGGATGCTCGTCACCGGCAGGCCCAACGTCTGCTCGACTTCCTGAACTGCCGAGAGCTGACCCGTGCCGCGTTCCTGCCGATCGAGCGCGAGCACTACGCCGACGGGCTGAGCACCCGCGGCAGTAATGATGTCGACGGCTTCGCGAATCGCCGTTCCCGCAGTGATCACGTCGTCGATGATGAGCACGCGCCCGCGCAACGGCGTGCCCACGATGTTGCCGCCTTCGCCGTGATCCTTCGCTTCCTTGCGGTTGAACGCCCACGGCACGTCGCGACCGTGGCGGTCCGCGAGTGCGATCGACGCGGCAGCCACCAGCGGAATGCCTTTGTAGGCGGGCCCGAACAACACGTCGAAAGACCACGCAGTCTTGTGGATCGCATCCGCGTAGTGGCGCCCGAGCTCGGCGAGGCCGCCGCCGGTGTTGAACGAGCCGGCATTGAAGAAATACGGACTGAGGCGGCCGGACTTCAGCTTGAACTCGCCGAACCGCAGCACGCCCAGGCGCAGACACAGGTCGATGAAGGACGCGGACATGAAGGGATTCTATACATCTCTCTATAATGGCGGCATGCGCATCATCACTCTCAACGCCAACGGCATTCGCTCTGCAGGCAGCAAGGGCGTGTTTCGCTGGATCGGGGCGCAGGAGCCGGACGTCGTGTGCGTCCAGGAGACCAAGGCGCAGGAAGATCAGCTCGGCGACGCGCTGTATCGCCCGAAGGGCTATCACTGCTACTACTTCGATGCGCTGAAGAAGGGCTACAGCGGCGTCGCGATCTACGCGAAGCGCAAGCCGGATAACGTCACGATCGGTTACGGCTCGAAAGAGTTCGATGGCGAAGGACGCTACCTCGAAGCGCAGTTCGGCAAGCTGTCGGTGGTCTCGGTCTACCTGCCGTCGGGTTCCTCCGGCGAGGACCGGCAGCGTGCGAAGTTTCGCTTTCTCGGCGAGTTCATGCCGCACCTGCGCGCGCTCAAGCGCAAGCGGCGCGACTTCATCCTGTGCGGCGACTGGAATATCGCGCACAAGGAGATCGACCTGCGCAACTGGCGCTCGAACCGGAAGAACTCCGGCTTCCTGCCGGAGGAGCGCGCGTGGCTCGACCAGCTGTTCGGCGACGTGGGCTATGTCGACGGCTTCCGCGAAATCAACACGCAGGAAGATCAGTACACGTGGTGGTCGAATCGCGGCCAGGCCTGGGCCAACAACGTCGGTTGGCGCATCGACTACCAGATTCTCAGCCCGGGCCTGCGCGGCAGCGTGCTGGGCGCGAGCATTTATAAGAAGCGGCGGTTCTCCGATCACGCACCGCTCGTGATGGATTACGACCTTTGAGCACTGCTGATCAACCCGCTGCGGCCGGCACCAAGGGGCGCGGCTGGCTGCAGGCCCTGCTCGTCTATCGGCAGCCGCGGATCCTGTCGATGTTGCTGCTCGGCTTCTCCGCCGGCCTGCCGTTCTTTCTCGTGTTTCAGACGCTGTCGGCGTGGTTGCGCCAGGACGGTATCCAGCGCGCGACGATCGGCATGCTCGCCTGGGTCGGTATCGTTTACTCGATCAAGTTCCTGTGGGCGCCGGTCGTCGATCGCACCAAGCTGCCGCTGCTGCATCGATTGTTCGGCAGGCGGCGCAGCTGGATGTTGCTCGCGCAGGCGGGCATCGCGATCGGCCTGCTCAATCTGTCTTTCAGCGATCCGTCTGCGGACGTGCTACGCGTCGCCATGTGGGCTTTGTTCGTCGCTTTCTGCGCGGCGACTCAGGACATTTCCATCGACGCTTGGCGCATCGAGTCCGCGCCGCCCGAAATGCAGGGCGCAATGGCCGCTGCCTATCAGCTGGGCTATCGAGCTGCGCTGATCGCTGGAAGCGCCGGCGCTCTCACCGTGGCCGCTGGATTCGGATGGCAGGCGAGCTACACGACGATGGCCGCGCTGGTTGCGGTGGGCGTGATAACGACGATAGCGAGTCGCGAACCGGAGGCGGGCGCGTCGCGCGATACGCTGCAGCGTGAAGAGCGCGTGGTTGCATGGTTGGAGCAGCGCACTCACTGGCCGCACTGGCTGCGCAACGCCGGCGCCTGGTTCATCGGTGCAGTGGTGTGCCCGCTGATCGATTTCTTCGGCCGCTTCGGTTGGCGCAACGCCGTGATCATCCTGCTGTTCATGAGCAGCTACCGGCTGACCGAATTCGCGATGGGCTCGATGGCGAATCCGTTCTACATCGACAAGGGTTATACGCTCACGCAGATCGCGACCGTGGTGAAGGTGTTCGGCCTGGCGACCTCGATGATCGGCGTCGTGCTCGCCGGCATCGTGATCGCGAAGCTGGGCATCCTGCGCGCGCTCGCGCTCGGCAGCTGCCTCATCATGGCGTCCAACCTGGGATTCGCGGGGCTCGCGACCACGGATTCGCCGTCGCTGGTCGGCCTCGCCGCAGTGAACAGCCTGGACAATCTCGCGCAGGCGCTGCACGGCACGTCGCTGATCGCGTTTCTTTCGAGCCTGACGAGCCCGAAGTACACGGCCACGCAATATGCGCTGTTCTCGTCGCTGTACGCGCTGCCGGGCAAGATCCTGGAAGGAACTTCGGGCTTCGTAGTCGACGCCGTCGGCTACGACACTTTCTTCGTCTACACGGCGAGCCTCAGCCTGATCGGGCTGACGCTGCTGTTCGTGCTCGCGCGGCGTGGTGTGTTCTACAAATCGAGCGGCGACGGCCACTCCGAGTAACCGGACGCCTCTGAGCGATCGAGGCTCGTGAGCGGATCGGTCCACGTCGTGCCCGTGGTGACTTCACCGCGCTCAGCTTCGGTATCTTCCGCATCGACGTCGACCGAGCCGGTCCAGTCCTCGGGTGCCTGCGCTTCTTCGAATTCCTGCTCTTCCCACGACTCCAGGTCGAACTCTTCGAGCGTGCCGTCGAAGTGTTGCACTTCGACCGTCGCATCGTCGCGATCGATTGCGACGACTTCGAACAACGCGCCACCCGGCCGGCGATACCAGTCACCCACAACAGGACTCGGCGAGGTCATACGGCGTCTCCTTGTTCGTGCAAATGGTTGTAGTCCTGTGAGCGTGTGGATTCAAGAGAAAGTTTTTCTGCAGAGCATCATGCATGTGACCACATGCATGCGTGTTGATAACAGCAGTGTCAGTTCGTTCGTCGATATTCGAGATCCCACACGCCATGACCGAGTCGCTGGCCGCGGCGCTCGAAGCGCGTGAGTGTTCGTTCTGCGGAGCGCGCGACGAAGCCAGCGTCCGCAGCGATGTTAGCGAACGCGGATGAAGCATCGATGACCTCGCGCATGTGTTGTGCGTAGGGCTCCCAGTCCGTGGCGAGTCGCAGCGTGCCGCCTGGCGCGATCACTGTCGCCAGCAGCTCGACGAATGCAGGCTGAATCAGCCGGCGCTTGTGATGTCGCTTCTTCGGCCACGGATCGGGAAAGAAGATGTGCACGAGAGCGATCGACGCCGGCGGCAGTTGGTGTTGCAGCACTTCCACGGCGTCGTGACAGATCACGCGCAAATTGCTGAGCGTCGCTGCTTCCGCGCCGAGCAGCAGCCGCCCGACGCCGGGACGATGCACTTCGACGCCGATGCAGTCGATCTCGGGATGCGCGCTGGCGAACTCGAGCAGCGCTTCGCCGGCACCGAAGCCGATTTCCAGCATGCGCGGCGCCGCGCGCCCGAACAGCGTCGGCAGATCCAGCGCCGTCGGCGAAAATTCGACGCCATATTTCGGCCAAAGCTGCGTGAGCGCACGCTGCTGACCCGCCGTCGCGCGGCCGGCACGCAGCACGAAGCTGCGCACGCTGCGCAGTCGCACGTCCGAAGGATCTTTGTCGGACATCACGTTGTTTGGTTTTGGCCGAGCAGGTGTTCGAACAGCAGCCGCGCGGCAGAAGGCAGCGGCGCGTTCGCCCGTGTGCACAGGAACAGCTGACGTCTCGCCCAGGTGTCGCTCAAGGCGATGCCGGCGAGCGAGAGCGAGCGGATGTATGGCGTCGTCGCGGCGCGTGGAACGACTCCAACACCGAGACCGGCAGCGACCATCGCGCAAGCAGCATCGAAGCTCGTCACGTTGATGCGCCAGTTCAGCGTGCGACCGGTCTCAGTCGCGGCGCGCGTGAGCACGTGGTGCAAGGCGCTGCCAGCGTGCAGGCCGACAAATGGCTGGTCGGCGATCTCCGCGAAGTGCAACGACTGGCGTTGCGCGAGCGGATGACCCGGCTGCAGCACGACCACGAGCTCGTCGTTGCGAAACGGCACAGTGCTGAGGCCTTCGACCAGCGGCAGCTCGCTCACGATGCCGAAGTCGGCCGAGCCATCAGCGACCGCTGCGGCGATCGCCGAGCTCACGTGCTCCTCGAGCCGGACATGAATGTCGGGATGAGCAGCGCTGAAGGAGGCGAGCGCACCGGGCAGAAATTCCACGATCGACGAGATGTTTGCGAACACGCGCACGTACCCACTCGAACCGCTCGCATGCCGACGCATCTCGTCATCGAGCTGTGCCGCCTGATGCAGCAGGACCCGCGCCCGGACCAGCAGCGCATGGCCGGCCGCAGACAGCTCGACGCCTTTGGCTGCGCGCACGATGAGCGCGCAGCCAAAGACCTCCTCCAGATCGGAAATGCGCTTACTGACCGCCGAGGCAACGGTGTGCGAGCGCTCGGCCGCCCGCGCGATGCTGCCGGCATCGGCGACGGCGACAAAGAGCTCCAGGTCTCTAATGTCGAATTTCATGGGGATCGAACTTCATGGGCGTAGCTTGCCGGTTGGGCGGGCCGCTGCATAGAATCCATGCAGCGCAGCGGGTGTAGTTCAATGGTAGAACTGTAGCTTCCCAAGCTACTAACGTGGGTTCGATTCCCATCACCCGCTCCATTTCCGCCGCCGCCTGAGTGCACGTGCCCATTCGCCTTCGTTTGCTGTGCTTCGTCTGTTCCTGCTGTGCGGCTCTGAGCGCCGCGGCGCTCGACGCCGTTCCCTCGCGAGCCGTCGATCTGAGCGGCAGCTGGAAATTGAACGCTGCGCTGAGCGACGACGCCGAGCACATGCTGGAAGAGCATCAGCGCAAGGAGCGCGAGCGCTACATGCAGTGGCGCAGGCAGCAGGAGCAGGCGTATCCGCCCGGCGTGCCCCCGCCTATCGACATCGAAGGACCCGCCACCCCGCGCGAGCCCAGTTCGGCACGCCGTGCCTCGATCAAGCGGCGGCAGGAGAACTTATACAAAATGCTCGCCATCTCGGACACGCTGTCGATTCGCCAGGACGGCACGACGCTCGACATCGCGTCCGCAGTCGAGTCACGGCGTGTGGTGGCCGGATCGCGCACGCAGGTGTCGCTGCCCGAGGGCGAGCTCGCCGACTCGAAGGTCGGTTGGGACGGGCTGTGGTTCGTGATCGACCGCAACGTCCGCCACGGGCCGCGCGTCGTCGAGAGATATCGGCTCGTGCCGAAAACCGGTCAGCTCGAATACGAGATGAAATGGTCCGGCGAAAGCGAGATCGCCGGCATGAAGATCAGGCGGGTGTTCGACCGGGTCACCGTGGCGCCGCTGCCGGCCGATCCGGCAGCGGGCCCGATAAAATGATCAAGCTGCGCTGGAGTAACCCATCACGGCCTTGGTCTCGAGGAACTCCTTGATTCCCTCGCGACCCCACTCACGGCCGTTACCCGACTGCTTGTAGCCGCCGAACGGCGCGTTGACGTCGGTCGGCGCACCGTTGAGGTGAACCATGCCCGTGCGCAAGCGCCGCGCGATGCGCCGCGCGTTCTCGATGTTGCCGGAGTAAACGTAGCCCGAGAGGCCGTAGACCGTATCGTTCGCGATCCGCACCGCTTCTTCCTCGTCGCGATACGGAATCATCACCAGCACCGGTCCGAAGATTTCCTCGCGCGCGATCGTCATGGCGTTGTTGACGTTCGCGAACACCGTCGGCCGTACGAAGTAGCCCTTGTCCAGGCCGTTCGGGCGCCCCGGGCCGCCGATCACGACAGTCGCGCCCTCTTCGACGCCCTTCTGCAGCAAACGCTGGATCTTCTCGAACTGCGTCTTGTTCGAGACCGGTCCCATCGTCGTGCCGTCGGCCTTCGGGTCGCCGACCACCGGTTTCTCGGCGACCGACTTGGCGATCTTCACCGCTTCGTCGTACAGCTTGGCCGGGATCAGCATGCGCGACGGCGCATTACACGACTGCCCGGTGTTGGACATCATCGACAGCACGCCGGTCTTCACGGCTGCGTTGAGATCCGCATCCTCGAGAATGATGTTCGCGGACTTGCCGCCGAGCTCCTGCGAGACGCGCTTGACCGTGTCCGCCGCTGCCTTCGCCACCAGCACGCCCGCGCGCGTCGAGCCGGTGAACGACACCATGTCGATGTCGGGATGACGCGAGATCGCTTCGCCGACCGTCGGGCCATCGCCATCGACGAGATTGAACACGCCCTTGGGCACGCCCGCTTCGGCGAGAATTTCCGCGAACAGGTGCGCGCTCAGCGGCGCGATCTCGCTCGGCTTCAGCACGACCGTGCAACCCGCGGCGAGCGCGGGTGCGACCTTGCAGCTGATCTGGTTGATCGGCCAGTTCCACGGCGTGATCAAGCCGCACACGCCGACCGGCTCGCGACGGATCTGCGTCGTGCCGACCTGCTCCTCGAACTCGAACTCCTTGAGCACGTTCAGCGTCGTCATGAAATGACCGAGGCCGCTTGCGGCCTGCGCATTGAGCGCCAGCTTCATCGGCGCGCCCATCTCGTCGGAAATCGCCACGGCGACGTCCTTCAGGCGCGCTTTGTAAGCGCTGATGATCCGCTCGAGCAGCGCGATGCGCTCTTCGCGCGAGGTTTGCGCGAACGTCTCGAACGCCGCGCGTGCGGCTTTCACGGCCGCATCGACGTCCTCGGCCGTGCCGAGCAGGATCTTGCCGACCGGCTGCTCGGTCGCCGGATTGATGACGTCGAGCTCACGGCGTCCCGCGGGGCTGACCCACGCACCGTTGATGAAAAACTTTCTGAAGTCGTACATGAGAGATCCTCCGCAGCGGGAGGAGCATGATACTGCAACCCCTCTTCACCGGCGCACGTCGGTCTGCTGGTCCGACAGCAGCAGCTCGACGTCCGCCGCGCTCGCCAGGCTGAAATCCCCGTGGATCGAGTGCTTGAGCACCGCGGCCGCGGTGGCGAAGTCGATCGTCTTCTGCGGATCGAAACTGCGGAGCAGGCCGTGCAGCACGCCGGCGGCGAATGCGTCGCCCGCGCCGATGCGATCGACGATGCCGTAGAGAGAGTAGGGGCGCGTCGTGTAGGTGTCCCGCCGGCCTCGCAGGCAACCCGACAGCTCCTGAGTATCTGCGCTGTGTCGCGCACGGCTCGTGCACGCGATGAACTGCAAATTCTCGAACGCGGCGAACGCCGCGTCGGTGTTGCCATTGAGCATGAACGCGAAATCGCGGTCGTCGCCGAAGATGAGGTCGGCCTGCTCACAGAGTGTGCGGAGCACTGCCGGCGCTTGCTGCGCACGCGCGCCCCACACTCGCGCGCGGAAATTGCAATCGAACGAGATTTTCACCTTCTTTTGCCGGGCCGCAGTCATCGCGCGCATCGCGGCTTCACCTGCGGCATCGCTCACGGCCGGCGTGATGCCGGAAACGTGTAGCCAGCCGCAGCCGGCGAGCAGCGCGCTCCAGTCGTAAGCATCGCCCGCCGCAGCCGCGAAGGCAGATCCGGCACGGTCGTACAACACTTCGGCCGGCCGATGTCCCGCGCCGTGAGTCAGGAAGTACAGGCCCATGCGGCCGTCGCAGAACCGCAGCGCATCTGTCTGCACGCCGTGACGTCGTAGCTCGCCTGCGCATGCGCGCCCGAGCGGCGACTCCGGCAGGGTGCTGACGACGGCGGTGGTGTGGCCAAACCTGCTCAGCGACACGGCAACGTTCGCTTCGGCGCCGCCGACGTGCGCATCGAAGTGGGCCGACTGCAGCAGCAGTTCCTTATTGGGCGAGGACAGCCGCAGCAGAATTTCCCCGAAGCAAAGCACAGTTGCGCTCATGGTCTCGAACATACCTCGTGTCCGTGCCGCCGCGCTGCGCGGGCGATGGGCCAGGACTTCATTGTTGCAGGGCGACAGTCGATTGGCGGCACGCCCCGGTCGCGTCTTGCCGCCGGCTATCGTGCTCTGCTAGCCTTCGATTGTCACCGGTGTCATGCCGTACCTGCTTGATGCTACCGGTGTCAGAACAGAACAGCTTTTCGGCGATTTGGGGGAGTCACTCACATGCTGTCAGATCGCAATCGCAGCCCGCTCCGTGTAGCGGTGCAGGCAATCCTTGGCGTCGTTTCTTGTTCGGCCGCCTCGGGGGCTTTCGCTCAAGCGAGCTCGCCGACACCGGAGTCGCTCGAAGAGGTCGTGGTGACTGGCTACCGCCAGAGCCTGAGCGTCGCGCTCGATTCGAAGCGCGCCTCCACCGAGTCCATCGACGCGATCGTGGCGGAGGACATCGCCGACTTTCCCGATCTGAACCTGGCGGAATCCATTCAGCGCGTGCCCGGCGTGTCGATCGCCCGTGACGGCGGCGAGGGCCGGCAAGTCAGCGTGCGCGGCCTCGGTCCGCAGTTCACGCGCGTGCGCATCAACGGCATGGAAGCGATGAGCGCCAACGGCGGCACCGATGCGGCCGGCGGTACCAATCGCGATCGCTCGTTCGACTTCAACACGTTTGCATCCGAGCTGTTCAACGCCGTGACGATCCGCAAGTCTTCCGCTGCCGAAGTGGAAGAAGGCTCGCTCGGCGCCACCGTCGATCTGCGCTCTGCGCGCCCGTTCGACTACGACGGCTTTACGGTCGTGACGAGCGTGCAAGGCAGCTACAACGACATCGACGATGACGTGAATCCGCGCGGTGCGCTGCTCATCAGCAATACGTGGGCCGATGGCAAGTTCGGCGCGCTGCTCTCCGCTGCGTACACCAAGCGTCAGTTGCTCGACGAGGGCGCGAGCACGGTGCGCTGGCAGGACTCGCGCAATACCGATGGTTCGCGCAGCGCGGGCGCCGAGTTCAGCACCACTCCGCCGACTACTGCCGGTGCACCGACGCTGGCGCAGTTGAACGCCGCATTCCGTCCGCGCATCCCGCGCTATGACATCTACCAGCACGAGCAGGAGCGCACCGGCATCACCGGCTCCCTGCAGTGGCAGGTCGCCGACTCCACATTGCTCACCCTCGACGCGTTGTTCGCGAGGTTCGATGCGGAGCGCAACGAAATCTTCCTCGAAGCGCCCGTGTTCAGCACCAACGGCGCCGCCGGCATGAACAACGTCGACGTGGTCGATGCGGTGATCGACTCGACCAACACGCTCGTGTACGGCGTGTTCAACGACGTCGACATCCGCTCGGAAGCACGGCACGACGAGCTGCGCACCGACTTCACGCACGTTACGCTGGACGGCAGCCACGAATTCTCCGAGACACTGCGATTGCACGCCCTGGTCGGTTATTCGAAGGCCGATCACGACAACCCCATCCAGACCACGCTGCTGTTCGATCGCGCCGACGTCGCCGGCTACAGCTTCGACTATCGCGGCAACAGCCGCCTGCCGGTGATCACCTATGGCAACGTCGACGTGACCAATCCGGCGACCTGGACGCTGTCGCAGATCCGCCTGCGCCCGCAGAGCTCCACCAACGAGTTCCGCAACGTCGCGTTCGAGCTCGGCTGGGACGTCAGCGACGCCATCACGCTGAAGGCCGGTCCGCAATACAAGAAGTTCGAGTTCGAGACGCAGTCGTTGCAGCGCTCGAATGGCACACAGACGAGCCAGGAAAGCTCGATTCCGCCGAACGTTCTGGCCACGCCGATCGCCGACTACAGCCACCAGGTTGGGATCAGCGGCAATCTCGGCGCGCCGGGCAACAACACCGGCAATTGGCTGAGCCCGGATCTGAATCGCGCGGCGCAGTTGTTCAACCTCTACGATCCGAACGTCTTCCGGCTCGGACCGGAGCTGGCGCTGAGCAACAACTACAGAGTCGAAGAAGAGGACACCGGCGGCTTCGTGCAGGCAGATTGGAAGACCGAAGTGTTCGGCCGGCCGGTGCGCGGCAACCTCGGCGTGCGCTACGTTCAGACCGATCAGACCTCGTCCGGTTACGTGTTCACTTCCGGCTCGCCGGTGCTGACGACCGTGAGCCGCACGTACAGCGACACCTTGCCGTCGCTCAACATCGTCATGGAAGTCACGGACAGCTTCCTCATCCGTGCTGCTGCTTCGAAGGTGATGGCGCGGCCGAACGGCGGCGGTCAGGCCACCGGCCTCGGCATTCTGTCGCCGGGCGCGGCGGTCGGCATCAGCGGCGCCAACAAGACCGTGACCGCCGGCAACCCCGATCTCAATCCGTACCGCGCCAAGGCCTATGACCTGGCGTTCGAGTGGTACTTCGCGAAGGAATCGCTGCTGTCGCTGGCGCTGTTCCAGAAGGACATCGGCAGCTTCGTGCAGATCATCCGCTCCAGCGACAACTTCTCGAACAACACGTTGGGACTGCCGGACAGCGTTGCTCTCAACACCTGCGGTCCTACCGTTCCGGCGGCGACGTGTCTCGACGGCTGGCAGTTCAGCGTGCCGACCAACACGGATGGCGGCGACGTGAAGGGCTTCGAGATCAGCTATCAGCAGCCTTTCAGCTTCCTGCCCGGATTCTTCAGCAACTTCGGCATCATTCTGAACTACACCGGCGTGGACTCCGAGATCGAGTACTTCGCACCGCCAGTCATCGTCAACAACGTGCCGCTGCCGCAAGCGACCGTCAAAGAAGATCTGACCGGGCTCTCGAAGAGCGCTTACAACGCGACCTTGTACTGGGAGAACGAGATCTTCGGCGCACGCGTCTCCGCTGCGTATCGGGACGACTATCTGACCACCGTGCCGGGCCGCAACAACAACGACGTGGAAGGCACGATCTCGACGCTGAACGTCGACTTCTCGGCGAGCTGGACGGTGATGCCGGCGCTGACCATCACGCTCGAGGCGCTGAATCTCACCGACGAGTTCCAGGATCAGTACGTCGGCTCCGCGGCCGATCGACTTTCGTACTACCACCATCAGGGCCGCGAGTACCTGCTCGGCGCCCGCTACAAGTTCTAAGCCCCCAGGTTGGCGTCCGGTCTGCTCGCAAGGCAGACCGGCGCCTCTTCTTCTCATCGAAGATCTGTTCACATCGAGGGATTGATCGTGCGTACTCCAATCATCTTGACGGGCGCCGTCTGTCTCCTTGCCGGCGTTGCGGCCCATGCTCACAGTCAGCGCGACCTCGGTCGCGAAACGCTGCAACCCGACAACGGCTGGGCTGCCAGCGGCAGCGGCGTCACCGGCGGATCGGCCGCGGTCGACGCGCAGATCTACACAGTGACGAATCGCGCGGAGTTGATCGC